>JAEEGL011765278.1_pt1 | contig 17007 bp, 16 predicted proteins | sample 9134231 | NCBI WGS metagenome assembly JAEEGL01 (sample SAMN16246548, study PRJNA631951) | gut metagenome | biome: gut microbiome; feature: rumen; material: fiber-attached | host: Bos | place: Iran: Karaj | collected 2018-10
ATTATTTGAATTTAGTGGTGCTTGTGCAGGTTGTGGTGAAACTCCATATGTTAAATTAATCACTCAATTATTTGGTGATAGAATGCTTGTTGCTAATGCAACTGGTTGTAGTTCAATTTATGGTGGTTCTTTCCCAGCAACTCCATATACAACTAATAAAGAAGGTCATGGACCAGCTTGGGCTAACTCATTATTCGAAGACAATGCTGAATTTGGTTATGGTATGAGAATGGCTACTGAAACTATGAGAAATAGTTTAGGTAATGCTATGATGGCTTATAATGAAAGCGAAAATGCTAATCCAGAAATTAAAGCATTATTTACTGAATGGTTAGAAAACAAGAATAGTGGAGAAGTTACTAAGAAAGTTAATAAAGCCTTAGAACCATTATTAAAGAATAACACTAGCGAAGAATTAAAGAAAGTAGTTGAATTAAAAGACTACATCGTTAAGAGAAGTCAATGGATCTTCGGTGGTGACGGATGGGCTTACGATATTGGTTATGGTGGACTTGATCATGTTATCGCTAACCAAGAAGATGTTAATATCTTAGTTATTGATACAGAAGTTTACTCTAATACAGGTGGACAAGCTAGTAAATCAAGCCCAACAGCTGCTATTGCTAAATTTGCTGCAAGTGGTAAGATGGGTAAGAAGAAAGACTTAGCTGCTATTGCTATGAGTTATGGTCATGTATATGTTGCTGAAATTGCACATGGTGCTAGTCAAGCTCAAATGTTAAAAGCTATCAAAGAAGCTGAAAGCTATGATGGACCATCTATTGTTATCGCTTATGCTCCATGTATCAACCATGGTTTAAAGAGTGGTATGGGTAAAGCTCAAGAACAAGCTAAGTTAGCTGTTGAATGTGGATACTGGACATTATTCAGATATGACCCACGTTTAGCTCTTGAAGGAAAGAATCCATTCCAATTAGACTCTAAAGAACCAGATTGGGATAAGTATGATGCTCATTTAATGACTGAAACACGTTATGCTCAATTAAAGAATATCAATCCTGCTGAAGCTCAAAGATTACTTGATTTAAATAAAGCTGAAGCTCAAAGAAGATATAAGATGTATCAAAGATACGTTAACATGGATTGGACAAAATAATAAATAATTAGGATATAGAAATTTTTCTATATCCTTTTTTATTATTTTTCATGTAGAAAGGATAGAATTTGTAGAAGATGATTTAAGTTAGTTTTTCTGGTTTGGTATGGTGGTTTTCTATTAAAAAACAAGGAGAGAAACCTCCTTATTTCTAGCACAAATTTCTTGCAATTTTTATTGAAAAAATAAGGTTTTTATGGTATAATTATTTGAATATATTAGGTATATTAGGAGGAACATATGAAACTTGCAATTGGATGTGATCATGGAGGATTTTTATTAAAACAAGAGGTTGTTTCATATCTTAAAGAAAAAGGATATGATGTGATTGATTGTGGTTGTGATAGTCTTGATAGTGTTGATTATCCTGTTTATGCTAAAAAGGTTTCAAATTATGTTAGTAATAATGAAGTTACTTTTGGTATATTAATTTGTACAACTGGTATTGGTATGTCAATTTGTGCTAATAAGTTTAAAGGTGTTAGAGCCGCACTTGTTAGTAACGAAGATTGTTGTATGATGACTAGAATGCATAATAATAGTAATGTATTATGTATAGGTGCTAAGTATACTACAAAAGAACAAGCATTTAAATATTGTGATATATTTTTAAATACAAACTTCGAAGGTGGAAGACATCTTAGAAGAGTAGAACAAATAGAAGAAAGGTAAAGAATTATTATGGGAAAATTTGTTGTATTTGATCATCCACTAATTCGTCATAAATTAGCATTAATTCGTGATGAAAAAACAGGAACTAAGGATTTTCGTCAAACAGTTGATGAAATTGGTATGTTAATGGCATTTGAAATTACTAAGGATTTAGCTACAGAAGATTGTGTAGTTAAGACTCCAGTTGGTTTATGCAATACTCAAAAAATCAGTCAAGAAGTAGTTTTAGTTCCTATTTTAAGAGCTGGACTTGGAATGATGAATGGTATTACATCTTTAATTCCAACTGCTAAAGTTGGTTTCTTAGGTTTATTTAGAGATGAAGAGACTTTAGAACCTCAAGAATACTATGTTAAGTTCCCACCATGCATTAAGGATAGTTATGTACTTATTGTTGACCCAATGTTAGCTACAGGTGGATCTGTATGTCATGCTATTGATGTTGTTAAGAGAACTGGTGCTAAAAATATTAGATACGTTGGATTAGTTGGTGCTCCTGAAGGAGTTAAGAAAGTTAGAGAAACTCATCCAGATGTTGATATCTACTTAGCTGCTCTTGATGAAAAATTAAATGAGAATGGATATATCGTTCCTGGTCTTGGAGATTGCGGAGATAGATTATTTGGTACTAAATAATGAGTAAAGAAGAAAAAAAGGGATATCCTGAAGGGGATTCTAATAAAGAGAGATTTCATTCTTTCAAATCATTCGCACGTGTAAATAGTATTATTTACACGTTTCTTACAACTATAATCTTAGGAATTGTTATTGGTTATATTTTGGATAGAAATTTTGATGGCGATTATTGGATGCTAGGCTCTATTATTGTATCTTTTATAATTGGTGGATATACTTTTTTTCGACAATTATTGAGGTTAAAATGATGGAAGAAAAGAAAATTGAACGTGGTATTATAAAATACGTTTATATCTATGCTTTAATTGTTGCTCTCATAATTTTCTTTAGTTTTAATTTTAACATAGATTATACTGTATCATTTTTACTTGGTGTATGTACTAATCTATTGTGTTTTACACTTACAATTAAAACTATTGATAAGATTGTTAAATATGATGATGAAAGAAAGAAATCAACATTAATAAAAAGTAATTTAAGAAATTATTTTGTTTATTTAACGATTTTAGCTGTAGCATTAGTTAGTCAAAAATATGGTGATGGTAATAGAATACAACTTAATATTATATGTACTGCAATTGGTTTCTTTTCTGTTAAACTAATGATATATTTTAAATTCTTAGTTGTTGATAAGATATTTAAAAAAGATAAAGAAAGTAAGGAAGAGATTGTAGAATCTAAAGGTGATAAAGATGAAAACAATAATTGATTTTTATAGTTCTTTAAAACCATCTATTAAGAGTACAATTTGGGTTACATTATTTATTATTGTATTTATTATTATTGTACGTATTAAAATGAGACATTATGATGCAACAAAACCTGCAAAAGGTATAGTATTATATTGTGAATTATTTGTAAAATTGATGAATGACTTTTCAAAAGAATTAATGGGTAAAAGATGGAAATTCTTTTCACCATACTTTATTTCTATTGCAATGTTTATCTTTCTTGCAAATATATCTGGACTATTTGGGTTTACTCCACCAACATGTAGTATATCAGTAACTGGTACACTTGCAATGTTAACATTTATTCTTGTTCAAACATTTGGTATTATTTCTAATGGACCAAAACAATATCTAAAAGATATGTGTACTCCAGTATTAATGACACCTATGAATATTGTTGGTGAATTGTCTACTCCAATTAGTATGGCATTTCGTTTGTTTGGTAATATTTTAAGTGGATGTATTTTAACAACACTTATATATTCGTTTTTAGGTTGGTTTGCGTTAGTTGTTACACCACCTCTACACGCTATATTTGATATAGCTTTTGGTTTGATTCAAACACTAATATTTGTTATATTAACTGCTGTTAATGTATCTAATAAGTTTAGTGAGAACGAATTTAATATGAATGAATAAGGAGATTAAATTATGAATTTATTAATGTTTTTAGAAGAAGTAGTAAATGTATATAATGAATCATTTGCTCATGGTATGGCATACCTTGGAGCAGGTATTGCTATGGTAGCTGGCATTGGACCTGCTATTGGTGAAGGTTTTGCTGCTGGTAAAGCACTAGAAGCTGCTAGTCGTCAACCTGAACAATTAGGTAAATTAAGAAGCTTGATGTTAGTTGGTCAAGGTGTTTCTGAATCTACTGGTATTTACGCATTAGTTATTGCAATATTATTAATATTTGTTGCTAAATAGGAATTAAAGATGAAGATATTGTTAGTATTAAGTGTTTCTTCTAGGATTAAAGAAATCGTAGATCAAGGATTAGAATTAATTACTGATACTGATAATGCCATTACTTCAGTTATTATTCAATTACTTGCAACATTATTATTATTCTTAATTGTTAGATTTTTCTTTTGGAATAAGATTACAAAAGTTTTAGAAGAAAAAGAAAATAATTCTAAAAAAGCTTTTGAAGATTTAGAGAATGCTAAAAAAGAAGCTAGTGAAATTAAAGAACAAATTGCAAAAGATCAAAAGTTAGCAAAAGAAACTGGTTATTCTATTATTGAAAAATCTAAAGAAAAAGCTAATCTTGAAGCTGAAGAGATTATTAAAAAAGCTAAAGAAGAAGCTAATAGAAAAATTGAGAATGCTAATGAAGAGATTAAAAAAGAGATTAATGAGGCTAATGAAGAGATTAAAAAAGAAATCATTAGTACTGCATATTGCTTAGCTGAAAAGATTATTGAAAAAGAAATCGATGAAGAAAAGCATGATAAACTTGTTAAAGATTTCATGAATGGTGATGTGAAATGATTGACGTATTATCAAAAACATATGCAAATGCATTAATCGATTCAATTAATGAAATGAAATCAATATCTATTAAAGATGGATATATTGAATTAAAACAAATTGAAAAGATACTAAATGATGACACTATTAGTAAGTTTTTATTACATCCAAATATTGAACTAAATCGTAAGATTTCAACAATTGATAAATCTTTAAAAGATTTTTCTAATGTTGTTGTATCATTTATTAAAGTTTTAGTTGAAAATAAAACTATTGATAAATTACAATCAATATGTGAAGCTTATGAAGAATATTTAGATGAAATTGAAAATGTTATTAGAATTGAGATTACATCTAGTTATGTAATTAATAAAGATACATATGATAAACTAATTAAAGTACTTGAAAATAATTATCAAAAGAAAGTAATTGTAACTAAGAAGTTAGATAAGAATATTATTGGTGGTATTATTGTTAAAAGAAATGGTACTATTATTGATGATTCTTTACTTAATAAGTTAAAAACTATCAAAGATACAGTTAGTAATAGTTAGTAGGTAAATTATGGCAAATATTAAAATTGAAGAAATTAGCTCTTTTATAAAGGCACAAATTAAAGAATATAGTGGTGTTCTTGAAACAAAAGAAGTTGGTACAGTTATTAGAGTTGGTGATGGTATTGCTATTGTTCATGGTCTTGATAATGCTATGAATGGTGAGTTACTTGAATTTCCTAATAATGTATATGGAATGGTATTAAATCTTGAACAAAACTGTGTTGGTGCTATTTTGTTTGGTAATACTTCTTTAGTTAAAGAAGGTGACCAAGTTAAATTGACTAATAGAATACTAGAGGTTCCTGTTGGTGATGAGTTAATTGGTAGAGTAATAGATCCACTAGGTAATCCACTTGATGGTTGTGGTAAGATTAAGACTACTAAGACTCGTCCTATTGAGAAAAAAGCAACTGGTGTTATGGCACGTCAAAGTGTTAAACAACCACTTCAAACTGGCCTTAAAGTTATTGATGCTTTAGTTCCAATTGGAAGAGGACAAAGAGAACTTATTATTGGTGATAGACAAACTGGTAAAACTAGTATTGCAATAGATACAATCATTAATCAAAAAGGTCAAAATGTTATTTGTATTTATGTTGCTATTGGTCAAAAAGAATCTACTGTTAATAATGTTTGTGAAACATTAAAGAAATATAAAGCTATGGATTATACTATTGTTGTTAATGCATCTAGTTCTAATCCAAGCCCACTTTTATATCTTGCTCCATATAGTGGTGTTACTATTGGTGAAGAGTTTATGTTTAATGGTAAAGATGTTTTGATTATATACGATGATTTATCAAAACATGCTGTAAGTTATCGTGAGCTTTCATTATTATTAAAACGTCCACCTGGAAGAGAAGCATATCCTGGAGATGTTTTCTATCTTCATTCTAGATTACTTGAAAGAAGTGCAAAACTTTCTAAAGAGTTAGGTGGAGGTAGTATTACAGCTTTACCAATTATTGAAACTCAAGCTGGAGATATCTCAGCATATATTCCAACAAATGTAATTTCAATTACAGATGGTCAAATATTCTTAGAGTCTAAGTTATTCTATAGTGGAGTTAGACCTGCAATTAACCCTGGTTTAAGTGTATCAAGAGTTGGTGGTAGTGCTCAAATTAAAGCTATTAAGAAAGTTAGTGGAACTTTAAGAATAGATCTTGCTAGTTATCGTGAACTTGAAGCATTTACTCAATTTGGTAGTGACTTAGATCCTATAACTAAGGCTAAGCTTGAGCGTGGTAAGAGAACTATTGAAGTTTTAAAACAAGATTTACATGCTCCACTTGAAGTATCTAAGCAAGTAGTAATACTATATGCATTATCTAATGGCTATCTTGATAGAATAGATATTGAAAGAATAAAAGATTTTGAAAAAGACTTATACTTTAAACTTGATAATAGTGATGAAGGTAAAGCTATTATGAATGAAATTAATGAGTTTAAAGAGATTATGAATAAAGAAAATTTAGACAAATTTCTTTCTGAATTTGCTAAAGAATTTTAGGTAATATTATGGCAGGAAGTATAAAGTATATTCGTAGTAAAATTCAAGCTACTAAGAATACTAGTCAAATTACTAAAGCCATGAATATGGTTTCTGCAAGTAAACTTAGAAGAGCAGAAAACAGTATTAAATATTATTATGGTTATATTAATAAGATTGAAGAGATTGTTTCTAATTTAGTTAGTGCAACTGAGATAACTCATCCATTAATTGAGACACGTGAAATTAAGAAAACTTTATATATTATTATTACAAGTGATAGGGGTCTTGCTGGACCATTTAATAATAATGTTTATAAAGTACTTGATGGTATTATTAGTAAAGATGATTATGTTTTGTCTTTTGGTGGAAGAGGTTATAATTATTCTAAAAATAAATATAATATGATATCTCAAGAGATGTATGTAATTAGAGATGATGTAAGATTTGAGGATATTATAGATCCATTATTACTTATAGTTAAATTGTATTTAAGAAAAGAATTTGATTGTGTTAAAGTAATATATAATCATTTTCAAAATACTTTAAATCAAGAAACTTTAGTAAGACAAATTTTACCAATTAGTGTTAATAAAACTTCTAATAAGTTAATATATGATTATGATGGTGGTGTTGAAAGTATTCTTGATAAACTATTGCCAATTTATATTGAAAATATGATATATGGATTTATACTTGATTCAAAGGCTTCTGAGCATGCAGCAAGAATGACTGCAATGAAGAGTGCAACTGATAATGCTGATAAGATTATAAGTGATTTAGAACTTGTTTATAATAGAGTAAGACAAGCTTCTATTACACTTGAATTAACTGATATTATTGGTGGTGCTTCTGCAACAAATTCTTAGAATTAAAAAGGAATAATTTATGGAAAATTTAGGAAAAATAGTACAAATAACTGGTCCAGTTGTTGACGTTAGATTTTCTAATGGAATGCTCCCAAAAATAAATAATGCTTTAAAAGTTATTGTTGATGCTAAAAGTAATAATGGAATTGGTATTAATTTAACTTTAGAAGTAGCATTACATTTAGGAGATAATATAGTTAGAACTATTGCAATGGATGCAACAGAAGGATTAGTAAGAGGTATGGATGTATTTGATACAGGTTGTCCTATCTCTGTTCCAGTTGGTAATGCAACTTTAGGTAGAATATTTAATGTACTTGGAGAAAGTATTGATAATAAGGAAGATGGTTTACTAGCTTCATCAATGCGTCTTCCTATACATAGAGAAGCTCCTAAACTTGAAGAACTAGCAACAAACCAAGAAATATTTGAAACTGGTATTAAAGTAATTGACTTACTAGCTCCTTATATTAAGGGTGGTAAGATTGGTTTGTTTGGTGGAGCAGGTGTTGGTAAAACTGTATTAATTCAAGAGTTAATTAATAACGTAGCTAGTGTTCATGGTGGTATAAGTGTATTTACTGGAGTTGGCGAAAGAACAAGAGAAGGTAATGACTTATATTATGAAATGGTTGAAAGTGGAGTTATTAATAAAACTGCAATGGTATTTGGTCAAATGAATGAACCACCTGGAGCAAGAATGAGAGTTGCTTTGACTGGTTTAACAATGGCTGAATATTTTAGAGATTATGAAAAACAAGATGTTCTATTATTCATTGATAATATATTTAGATTTACACAAGCAGGTAGTGAAGTTAGTGCAATGTTAGGTCGTATGCCTAGTGCAGTTGGTTATCAACCAACTCTTGCTACTGAGATGGGTCAATTACAAGAACGTATTACTTCAACAAAGTCAGGTTCTATAACATCAATTCAAGCAATTTATGTTCCTGCTGATGACTATACAGACCCAGCTCCAGCTACAACATTTGCTCATCTTGATGCTACAACAAACCTTTCTCGTAAACTTGCTGAAGAAGGTATCTATCCTGCTGTAGATCCACTTGCTTCTACATCTCGTGCTTTATCACCAGAAGTTGTTGGTCAAGAACATTATGAAGTAGCAAGACGTGTGCAACAAACTATTCAAAGATATAATGAATTACTAGATATTATTGCTATTCTTGGTATGGATGAATTAAGTGATGAGGATAAAAAACTTGTAGCTCGTGCTAGAAGAATAAGATTATTCTTATCTCAAAACTTCCATGTAGCAGAACAATTTACTGGTCAACCAGGAAGCTTTGTTCCAATTAAAGAAACTGTTAGAGGATTCAAAGAAATACTTGATGGATTACACGATGATTTACCAGAAGATGCTTTTAGAAGTGTTGGTACAATTGATGAAGCTGTTGAAAAAGGAAAAGCAATTATTGCTTCATTAGGTAATCGTAATGAGTAGTATCAAAATTTCTATTGTTACTCCGAATAGTGAAGTTATTGAAGATACAACAGAATTTGTAGTTGTAAAAACTGATGAAGGTGAAATTGGTTTTTTAAAAGATCATACACCTTTAATTGGTAAAATTTCTAATGGATTTTGTAGATTAAATGATTATGTTGTTGCTATAAAAAATGGTATTCTTGATTTCAATAATAATGTTTGTAATATTATTTGCCAAGATTCATATAAAGCAAGTACATATGATGAAGCGATAAAACTTATGGAAAAAAGAAGTTTAGATAATTTAAATAAATCAAAAATGAAACTCGTTGATTTTACTGAAGCTGAAAAAGATTTAGTAAAGAGTATTAAAGAAGCTAGTTTAGGAAGGTATATGTAATTATGCAAAATGTATATATCATTGTTTGGATGATTATTACTTTTGGTTTAGGTACAGTTTGTACATATATATCTTTACAAAGAATTGACTTTTCTAAGTTGTTTAAGCCAAATAGTTCAACTCAAATTAGATTATTGCTTATCTTCATATCATTATCTGTAGGTTGTAGTTTAGCAAGTTTTTTTGGATATCTAATGTCATTATTATATAAAATATAAAAAATAAATCCCAATTTAGTTAATACTAAATTGGGATATTTTTAATTTATAAGTTCATATTTTTTATTACGTAATTCACGTAAGTTAATTAGATATATAAATATCTTTTGAATAGGTACTTCAGATATTTCAATTAGATATTTTTGAAACTTACGTTTTTCATCTTTTGTAAGTTTCTTTCTAATACATACTGTAAGTATACCTTCTCTTTCTTCAACTCCGATTACTTTTACACCATTAATAAGTGATTTTAATACTTCTGTTTTACCACTTAGATATCTAAAGTTATTAGATAATTCTGTTTTTGTAAAGTAGTCTATTAGTTTACCTTTATCTAAAAATAATACTTTATTAAATAGATAACTTATTTCATCAATGAAATCTGTTGATATTATGATTGTTCTTGGATATCTTGTATAATGTTCATATAAGAACTTATAGAAGTCATATCTATCTTTAATATCGGCTTCACTTACGGGGTCATCATATAAGGTGATATTTGCTCTACTAGAAAGAGTACATATTCCAAGTACCATCATTTGTTTTCCTCTTGATAGATTTGAATATAAATCACTCATTTTTATTTGGAAATGACGAAGTAAGGTATATGCATAATAATTATCCCATTTAGGATATTTTTTATTCATTGAGTTACATATCATCTCTATTGTATAAGAATCTGAAAATGTTGTTCTTTTAGATATATAACATACTCTTGAAGCCATTTTTTTATTATTATAAAGGTTTTCACCATCAACCCAAATAGTACCTTCATCTGGTTTTGTATTTGTTGTGATAAGATCAAGGAGAATATCTTTACCTGAATCACTTCTACCAAGTATACCATATATCTTTTTATCTAAAAAGTTAAAGTTAAAATTCTTTATAGATGTATTATTTGGATATATTTTTGTTATGTTTTCACAAAGTAATACTGACATAGATTCCTCCTTCTTAGTTTATTGTTTTATTAAGTGTTTGTAATAATTCTATATTAATTTGATTCTTTGTTATTTCAATTAGTTTTTTGATTGTTTCCTCTTTATTTGATTCTTTAACAAGACAATTAAGAGTAATATTTTCATTAAATTCTTTATTTATTATAATAGAATCTTTTAGAATATTTATAATAGAATTATAGTTATCATATGATACAATTAATTTCATTTCAATGAACTTTTCAATTTTTGATATTATTGATTCTTTAATGACTTTTGCCGTAGCATCACTATATGCTCTAACTAAACCACCAGCTCCAAGTTTTATTCCTCCAAAGTATCTTGTTACAATAACTAGTACATTAGTAAGATTATTCTTCTTTATAGCATCCATTATAACAACTCCTGCTGTTTGTCCTGGTTCTCCATCATCACTGAATTTAATTATATCTTGGTTTTCACCAATTATATATGCATAACAATTATGTGTAGCATCATAGTATTTCTTTTTTGTTTGTTTTAAATATTCATTAGCTTCATCAACGTTATTTACATGAAAAACTGTTGATATAAAATTGCTTTTTTTTATTTCAAGGGATGTTTGATTTGTTTCATTAATTGTAAACATATTAATCACCTATTTAATTATAAACTAAATTAATAAAAAATTAAAGAATAATTATAAAATATATAGAAATTTTGGACAAAATAAGATATAATTTAAGAAAGTAGGTGAGCTTATGGTTAATAATAATGATCAATATATAAAAGAAGCTAAAGATATATTAAAGATTATCATTTCAACTGGTTTTGAAGCATATATTGTTTCTGATACTGTTAGAAATTTAATATTAGAAAATGAAATAAAATACATTGAGATATTTACAAATATGCCTAAAGATAAAGCAATGGCTACTTTTGAAAAATATCAAATCGAAAATATTAACGATGATACTATTTTAATTCATTATACAGAGTATCTTTTTTATATTAGATTTACAAAAGAATATAAATTACCACCAAAGGCAAAAATTAAGAGTGTGAGAAAACATTATTCATCTTCACTTATGGAATTTTTAACTGAAAAGTTTTATACAATTAATACATTTGCACTTGGTGCTAATAATGTTATATATGATTGCTATGATGGTGAAACTGATCTAAGAAAGAAAAAGATTAGAGCGGTATGTGATAATCCTCAAGTTGTATATCAGATAGAACCAACTAGAATGCTTGATGCAATTCTATTGATTAGTGAACTTGGATTTAAACTTGATGGCACTGTACAAAATGCTATTAGTAAAAAAGCTAAGTGTTTAAGAGATGTTAATCCTGTTGTTTTATGTAATTACTTACTTAAGATTATTAATGGAAAGTTTGCTCGTAAAGCTATTAAAGAAATGCATAATACTGGATTATATAAATATGCTGGTTTATTTAAGTTTGAACTTAAACGTTTATATAGAAGTTTTAGAAAAGAAAATCCTGATTTATTTATAGCTATATCTTTGATTTATGGTAAAGAATATAATCAAGATTTAGGTAAATTATCTTCTAATGATTATGAACTTGAAATGCTTGTTAATTTAGCTATTACTAATCCAAAAGCTAAATATGATACATTAACATTATATTCTAATGGTCTTGATAGATGTTTAAAAGCAAATTATATTAATCATATTTTACATAGATCTTTTAAGAAGACAATGTCTATTAAGAAAAAATATCAATTATTACCTATTAAGAAGACTTGTGATTTAGCTTTTAAAGGTGAAGATATTTTAAAGATTGGTTTAGAACTTGATGCTAATGCTATGAGTGATATCTTAGATGAAATTTGTTCTAAGGTTTTATTTGGTGAAATTCAAAATAATTACGATGTTATTAAATCATATGTTTTAGGTAGAATAACTGAGATGAAAAATCCTCAACCTAAAGAAGAAAGTATTCCTAGTGTTAGTGAAGAAGTTAATAATGATGTAATTAATGAAGAAGTTGTTGAAGAAAAAATTGCTAATGTAAATAATGTTTATCGTGAAAGAGAAGTTGTTTTAAATAGTGAAACTGGGGATACTAATATTGCTATGATTTTAAAACAACAAGAAGAAATGACACGTAGATTAAATGAACTTGAAAAAGAAAATCTTAAAAAAGATTTAGAACTTGAGATTGAAAAAAGAATTAAACAAAGTGGAATGCTTGATGAAAAGAGTGGTATTAGTAGAGAAACTACCTATAAGACTTTATATAAAGCATATTATGATATTTTAATTAATTCTGAAAAGTATGAAGTATTAAAAAAGGATGATAATGATGGAAACTGTTAAAAGTGTTAAAGTTGGTGATAAACCAACAATGGCTTTAAAATTCCAAACTATTCAAATCAAAAAAACTAATGCTAACGATGATTATGCTAGTTTACTTGGTTTTGATGGGGAAGATCTTATTGAGTGTAAGATTTGGAGTTTAAGCGAAGATAAAAAAAATATCTTAGTTAATGGCGAAGTATATATTTGCTCTGGTACTATTAAAGATTATCAAGGCAAAAAACAATTTAACATATCTGATTTTAGATATGCAACTGAAGATGAAGTTGATAAAGATTCTTTTTATCAATATGCACCATTATCTAAAAATGATTTACAAAGTAAGATTAGTAGTTATATTAATCGTATTGATAATGTTAATTTAAAAAATATTGTTATTACTGTTTTAAAAAAGTATGTTAATGAATACTTTGAATATCCTGCAGCAACAACAATTCACCATAATTTTATTGGGGGATTGAGTTATCATGTATATTCAATGTTATTCTTAAGTGAAGCTTATTTAAAGATGTATCCATTTCTTAATAAAGATTTAGTGTTTGCCGGTATTATTTTACATGATATTGGTAAAGTAAAAGAGTTAAGTGGAGCCAAGAGTGTTAGTTATACTAAACAAGGTAATCTATTAGGTCATATTTCAATTGGTGCTAATATCTTACATGAGGTTTGTGTTGGCCTTGGTTTAGAGGATAGTGAAGAAGCACTTGCTCTAGAGCATATAATATTAAGTCATCATGGTTTATTAGAATATGGTAGTCCTAAAGAACCTTTAATGGCTGAAGCACAACTTATTTATTTAATTGATTATGGAGATAGTAGATTTGCAAGCCTTGAGAAGTATTATAAGGCAACTAATAAGGGTGAGTATACTGATAGTATGTTTGCTTTTGAAAAACGTAGTTTTTATATTCCTGATATTGAATAAAAAAAATAAAAAAAATTAAAAAAGCGTTTACAATTAAAAAAATATATGATAAAATGAAATTGTCCTTAGGTAAAGGACTTCATATAATAAGTCTACTAATCCCTAGTTAGTAGACCCTCTCTTTCTTATTTCCTACTATTATCAAATGCGAAGGGCTTCTAAATGTATATTTAGGAGCCTTTTGCATATTTATTTTTATGTCTTTTAATAGACATTTTTTTATTTGTATTTTAATAATTAAAGATATCGTTATAATTGTTAGAAAAGTGGCGAAAAAAACATTTACATTTTGCACTTTTTATAGTATAATATTAATGCTATATAGTGGGAAATTATATGTCACCCATTCATAATAAAAAGACGAAATGAGGAGAATTATTTTATGAAGAGCGTATTAAAAAAAGTAGCTCCTGTTACCTTAGTCTTAATTCTTATTTTAATTATAACTGGTATTGCTAGTTGTATTTCAAAAAGTAAGGAAAAGACTTTGGCTGTTACTGGAGGAAACGAAAACTACATTTCTTTAAGCGAAACATTAGGTGGAAAAACTTTCACTTATTCTGTTTCTAAGGAAGATTTGTATGAAAAATTAAAGAGCCAAATCGGCTTAAGTTCATTAGTTACAATGTTTAATAAGGAATTATTAAAACAAGAAATTAATGAAAACACTAATAAGAGCTATTGGGATTCAGTAGAAGAAAGTGAAATCACTAAAGCTATTGATGAAGCTTGTTATGGTGAAAAAGTTGATGTTAGTAAATTAACATCTGAAGAAAAAACAGAAAAAGAAGAAGAATTCATTAATAGTATGTATACTGGATATGGTTATTCAGCAAATACAATTTATGATGCTTCAATTAAAGAACATTACACATTAGTATTAGCTAAGAAATTATATGCTAAGACTATGTTACATAAAGATGTTAATAAAGAAGATAATGAGATTATCACTGATAGTGATATTCAAGATTATTATGATAAGAACTATAGCAAGAGTTTCTATTCAATTATCATTCCATTTGCATCAAGTGATGAAGTATTAATGACTTTAAATCAATTTGGTGTTAAAAATTCTAGTGGATGGAAAGAGATTGTTTTAGAGGAAGGAACTATAACTGGAACATATAAGTTCACTCTTAAAGACTTAGTAAGTTCTACTGAAGTTTGTGAAATTTTTGTTTCAGCATATAATCTTGTAAATGAACAATTTGGAAAGAGTATTCGTAAAGGAACTTATACTATCGAAGTAAATGAAGATGGTACTAAGTATTATAAATTAAGTGATGATTGTGATTATGCTGTTGTTGATTTAAGTGCTGATGTTCAAACATTAACTGATACACTTACAGCTTATAATACATTACTTCAAGAATTAACAACTGAAAAAGGAAAAGAAACTCCTGATAATGCTGTTATTACTGAAAAGACTAATTTAATCCTTGAAAAGATTGAATCTTGTTTATCTCAATGCAATAGTTTAAGATCTAAATTATATAATGATTTAACTTTACCTACTATTGTTGAAGATTTAACAAAATTAAAGAAATTCTATGATGGATCTGATACTACTAGTGAAAGCTCTGATCCAGCTAGCTTATATTCAAGTCTTACTAAGAATGTTGCTTTAGTTGAAAAATCATTTGTATTATTTAATACTAACGATACAACATCTAATTTATATTATTCTTACGAAGATTTAAATAATATGGATACTAATTTACCAAGTAAGATTGGAAATAGTTACAATTCATATGTTCCTTATACAACAGATTCTACTAATGCTGATAAAAAAGCTAGTAAGAATGAATCAAATGCTACTTGGTATTCTCTAAGCTATTATAGTTCTTCATCTATATATTATTTAATTTTAAAGATTGCTGAAGTTGCAACTCCAACTTTAGATAGTGTTAAAGAAGAAGTTATTGCTAAACTTGAAGAAGAAGCATTAACTGATGAAAAGATTGAAACTTATATGTCTCAATTACGTGAAGATTATAAGATTGTAATTTATGATAAGGATTTACAAGATTCATATATTAAGAATTGTGATAAATATAGCGTTAAACATAAAGAAAACAAGAAGAGTAGTAAGACTTTAATTGCTAAAGTTACTAAAGGTGATTATACTTATGAAGTTACTCCTGATAATCTATTTGATTATATGGATAAGACTTTAGGTTTAGCTACTGCTGTATCTGAAATTACATATCAAAGATTTATTACTAATACTTATTTTGATACATATTACAATGCTGAAACTAAGAAATGGAGCGATAAAGAATTAAGAAATAATATCTTAGATAATATCGAAAACCAAAGATTAGGTTTCTTAGCAGGAAGTTATTCAAGTTATGGATATGATCCAAGTACTATGACTTGGGAAGAATTTATGGTTAGTCTAAATAATGCAAGAGATGAATATGAATTAGCATTCTCTTCATTATATTCTACTGTATCTAGTGATTATATTAAGAATTTATTAGACTTCGTTAAAGTAAATGATGATAAAGAATTTGAAATGAGCTATGCTGATGCTTTAGCTGATAAAGCATGGAACCTTATTTATGATAAGATGGTTGAAGCTTATAATGAAAAGTTTGCTGTTAAGGGTATTCATTTATTAGTATCTAAATATGCTTCAATTAATGATTATGTTAAAGGTGAAACTCAAGTTGATCCAAAAGATTGGACTGCTGAAGATAAAGAATTAGCAAGACAATTATTAAGTGATGTTAGAAAGTATTTAACATATGCTGAAGGAACATATGCTAAGAAGTTAGAAAACTTAGTTAATGCTTATAAAGCTGCTCCTTATGCTGTTAAAGAAAATGGTAAATATAAGACAATCATTAATGAAAATAATAATAATAATGAATATGAATATGTTTTAGATTATGTTGCTGGAACTATTGATTTAAGTTATTATAAGACTAAAGGTTTATATTTAAAATATGAAGATTTAGACACATTTGAAAATGGTAAGATGGTTGCTTCATTTAATGATGCTTGTAAATCTATTTGGGAACAAGATGTTAAAGATAATGTAAGTGATAGAGTAACTGTTTATAGTGAAAACATTGAAACTTCATTTGGTTATCATTTATATGTTAACTTAGGTTCAACATTACCAACTACTTATACTGGTAAGACTTTAGATAGTGAAGGTAACGTTGTTGAAGTTAAAGATTGTAAACTTCCTACATTA
>JAEEGL013859902.1_pt1 | contig 17007 bp, 12 predicted proteins | sample 9134231 | NCBI WGS metagenome assembly JAEEGL01 (sample SAMN16246548, study PRJNA631951) | gut metagenome | biome: gut microbiome; feature: rumen; material: fiber-attached | host: Bos | place: Iran: Karaj | collected 2018-10
GACTCGCTGAGCGTCATCGACAAGTTCAAGTTGCACGGCGCTCCCTATATCGAGCACCTCACCGGTGGCTCTGCCCTGCACATGAATCTGGACGAGCACCTCTCGAAGCAGCAGTATCTGCACCTGCTGAAGGTTGCTGCCCAGGAAGGTTGCAACTACTTCACGTTCAACATCCCCAATACAGTATGCAACGAGTGCGGCCATATTGACAAGCGTTACCTGAAGGAATGCCCCCACTGCCACTCGAAGAATGTGGACTACATGACGCGAATTATTGGTTACCTGAAGCGCGTCAGCAACTTCTCGCAGGCTCGTCAGGAAGAAGCAGCAAGGAGATACTATGCTCAAGTACGTTAACACAGGAATCGTTTTTCAGGAGATACCCGACGAAGTGACATTGGCAATCAACATATCGAATTGTCCGTGTCACTGTCCCGGGTGTCATAGCCACTACCTTTGGGAAGATATCGGATTACCCCTGAATACGGATGCGCTGGACGACTTCATCGCCCAGTACGGCACCGACATCACCTGCATCGCCTTCATGGGCGGTGACATAGACCCAAAGGGCGTCAACCAGTTGGCGCAGTACATCCACGAGTACCACCCACAGTTTCATGTGGCGTGGTACAGTGGACGGCTACGCATACCCTCCACCGTCAACAAAACCGATTTCGACTATATCAAGGTAGGTCCCTACATCCGCCATCTGGGTCCCCTCAAGTCGCCGACCACCAACCAGCGCCTGTACCGTCAGCAGCCTGACGGCACCTTTACCGATATTACCTACCGTTTCTGGCGGCAGCACGACATTGCGGTATAGGACTTTTTTGTTTCCCAGACCTAAAATACTATGAATCTCTGTATCTTTTGTTCTGCCAACCAGCAGATAGACCCGGAATTCTTCCGCCTGACGGAAGAGTTAGGCCGTTGGGCGGCAGAGAACGGACATACCATCGTCTTCGGAGGCAACGACTCAGGACTGATGCACACTGTCAGCAAGGCTGCCAAGGAACATGGCGGCCGGGTGGTGGGTGTCGTTCCGCATGTCATCGTACAGCGCGGCATGCTCAGTCCCTACCTCGACGTACATATTCCCACCGAGACGCTCAGCGACCGCAAGGACCTGATGATGCAGCAAAGCGACGTATTCATCGTATTACCCGGCGGCATCGGAACGCTGGACGAAATCTTCACGGTGGCTTCGGCAGCCAGTCTGGGCTACCACCACAAGCGCTTGGTGCTGTACAACATGAAGGGCTTCTGGGATTCCCTGATTGCCATGCTTGACGACCTTCAGAAAAAAGGTGTCATCCGAGGCGACTGGCACGACAGCATTGCCGTAGCCAATAGTCTGGATGACATTATCAGTTTGCTCTGAATCCTTCTTCTTAGACAAGGGCATACAATGAGAAACCAAAGAAGCAATCATCATCAACGGGCATTCCTGCCGGTATTGACCGTACTGCTGGCAATATTACCAACAAGCCGCATGGCGGCTCAGTCATCACTACTGCATTACAACAGTCCTGCAACCTACTTTGAGGAAGCCCTGCCCATTGGCAACGGCTCGCAGGGTGCAATGGTCTATGGACGCATTGATGAAGAGCGCCTCTCGCTCAACGACATCACACTCTGGACGGGTGAACCCGACCGTGAGGTATATTCCCCTGATGCCTATAAGTCGATAGCAGGCATCCGTGAAGCCCTCTTCCGTGAGGACTATCGCAGTGCTGACCGCCTGCAGAAGACCGTTCAGGGGCACTATAGCCAGAACTACCAGCCGCTGGGAACGCTGACGTTTTATTCTCAATTCTCAATTGACAATTCTCAATTGACAATTTATCGTCGTGAACTGGATATTGAGCGGGCTGTGGCAACAGTTTCCTTTAAGGGTTGCCAGCGTGAATACTTCGCCTCGGCTCCCGACTCCGTGATAGTGGTGCGCATACGTGCTACCGACGGCGGCACCATCAGTCAGCGTTTCAGCTACCACTGCCAGTTGCCCCACCAGACAACGGCCTCGGCACAGCGCGACAGTGTGGGTGAACTGGTAACCGACGGCTATGCCGCATGGGACAGCAAGCCTAACTATGCCGGAGGGGCAAAGAGTTTCCGCTACGACAGCAATAGGGGCATCCACTTCCGCACCATCGTCCGCATGTTGCCAAAGGGTGGACGACTGCGCGTGGTGAACGATGACGAGGTAGAGGTCAGCGGAGCCCGGGAACTGCTGGTACTCATAGCCAACGTAACAAGTTTCAACGGTGCTGACAAAGACCCCGTTCGTGAGGGGCGCAACTATCAGCGGCTGGTGCGAGCACGCGTAGAAGCCGCTACAGCCCGTACATTCGACGAATTGCTCAGCCGTCATATCGCCGACTATCAGCAGTACTACAACCGCGTGAGTCTGGAACTCGGCACCACCGACCCTGCCATCAGCGCCAAAACCACCGAACAGCAGTTGCGCGACTATACCGACAAGGGTGAAAAGAATCCCGACTTGGAAGAACTGTATTACAACTACGGCCGCTACCTATTAATAAGTTGTTCGCGCACGAAGAATGTGCCTGCCAATCTTCAGGGCCTATGGAACGAGCAAATCCTGCCCCCCTGGTCGTGCAACTATACCAGCAATATCAATGTCGAGGAGAACTACTGGCCTGCCGAGACTGCCGGACTGCCTGAGATGCATGAGTCGCTGTTAGGGTTCATCCGTCAGCTGCCTGTAACGGGTCAGCAGACGGCTCGTTCCTACTACGGCGTACAGGAGGGCTGGTGTCTGGGCCACAATACCGACATCTGGGCGATGAGCTGTCCTGTGGGTGAGCATTCGGGCGACCCGATGTGGGCCAACTGGACGATGGGTGGTACCTGGATGAGCACTCACTTGTGGGAACACTACTCCTTCACGATGGATGTCGACTATCTGCGCAGCGTGTGGCCCACGCTACGTGGCGCCGCCGACTTCTGTCTGGGCTGGCTCATGGAGCATGACGGCCACCTCATGACCGCTCCTGCCACATCGCCTGAGAACAGCTATAAGACTCCCGATGGCTATCAGGGACGGACTGTCTATGGCGGCTTTGCCGACCTGGCCATGATCCGCGAGTGTCTGACCAATACGCGCCAGGCCGCTGTCGTGCTGGGAGAGTCGAAGGAATATATCCAGCGTATCGATGAAAAGCTCAGCCGCCTGCTGCCCTATCGCATCGGCAAGCGGGGCAATCTGCAGGAGTGGTATCACGACTGGGAGGATGTCAACTGGGACCATCGCCACCAGTCGCACCTCTTCGGTCTCTATCCTGGTCACCACATCACCGTGGATGCTACGCCAGAACTGGCGGCAGCCTGCAAGCGTACACTTGAAATCAAAGGAAATAAGACGACGGGCTGGAGCACGGGATGGCGTGTGAACCTGCAGGCACGGTTGCGAGAGGCAGAGACCGCCTACAACATCTACCGTGTGCTGCTGAACTACATCTCGCCCGACGACTATCAGGGTCCTGACAAGCGTAGGGGTGGCGGCACCTACCCCAACCTGCTGGATGCCCATTCACCGTTCCAGATTGACGGCAACTTCGGCGGAACGGCCGGCGTGATGGAGATGCTCATGCAGAGCGTGCTCCATGAAAACGGCTCTGCCACAGTACGCCTCCTCCCTGCCCTGCCCAAGGCATGGGCAGCAAGTGGTAGCGTGAAGGGACTGCGAGCACGCGGCGGCTATGAACTGGACTTTGCCTGGAAGAACGGGAAAATAGTCAGCCTCATCGTCAGAGACCGTCGTCCGCTTACTGCCACTACCGCCCGACTGACCCTGCATGACGGCTCCCGCGTCAAGAGCGTAAAAACCAAACCTGGACAGACGAGACGCATCTGGTAGGACTACCTCCAGCATTGCCGTTCCTCATTTCCTTTGGCACCTTAGCGAAGGGCCAGGGCGGCATTCTCGGCGACCTCCATCTGCTCACGCTCGCCAGGGCCTTTGTCGTTAAGACCGCAAAGGTGGAGGATGCCGTGAATGATGACACGATGGAGCTCCTCGTCGTAGGGCTTGTGAAACAGTTCGGCATTCGAGCGTACCGTGTCTAACGAGATGACCAGGTCGCCGTTCAGGACATCATCTTCACAATAGTCGAAGGTAATGATGTCGGTATAGTAGTCGTGCTGCAAATATTCGCGGTTGACGGACAGGATGTGCTCGTCGTCACAGAACAGGTAGCCCACCTCACCAACCTTCTTGCCGTAGGTGGCGGCTACGCGGCGAATCCATGCTGTGGTCTCACGCCGCTTGATATTGGGGAACTTGACGTTTTCTGCGCTATAACTAATCATAAATAATACTTAATTATTTCAACGCCCCCTGACCCCCTCTAATCTTAGAGGGGGAGTGGGTTGGCAGGAACTCACTCACGTCAACGCCGAAGTGCTGCAGTTCGCGCACCATAGTCGATGACACACTGGCCAGCTGCGGCTCAGCATAAAGCAGGATGGTCTCTACGCCGCTGAGTTGGCGGTTGATATCAGCCTGTTCGCGCTCATACTCAAAATCCTTGACGCTGCGGACGCCCTTGACGATGAAACGGGCATTCTCTGCACGGGCAAAATCCACGGCCAGCCCGTAGTAGGGCTTCACCTCAATACGCGGCTCATCACGGTACAGGTCCGCAATGGCACGTATGCGCTCCTCGGCAGACGGCATGTCAGGCTTATGCACCTGGTCGCCAACGACACCAATCACCAGGCGGTCGAACAGTGGCAAGGCCCTCGTCACGATGGAGTCGTGACCAATGGTAAACGGGTTGAAACTCCCTACGAATATTCCTGTCCTCATTGCGGTAGCCAATTTATTCACCATTCACTGCGGTAGCAAATTTTTCACTTTTCACTTTTCACTCAAACAGGCTCGGTTCCATGATATTCCCACTGTACGGATTACGGCCAAAGTGCTTATAGGCAAGTTCCGTCACCATACGACCACGGGGGGTCCGCTTGATGAAACCCTCCATGATCAGGAACGGCTCATAGACCTCCTCCACCGTACCAGCATCCTCGCCGACTGCCGTAGCAATGGTGGTGATGCCGACGGGACCTCCACGGAACTTGTCGATGATGGTCAGCAGGATGCGGTTGTCAATCTCATCCAGTCCGTACTGGTCGATGTTCAGCGCCGTCAATGCCACCTTTGTGATGGCGGAATCGATGCGTCCTGAGCCCTTCACCTGTGCAAAGTCGCGTACCCTTCGCAGCAGTGCATTGGCAATACGGGGCGTGCCACGACTTCTGCGTGCTATCTCTGCGGCAGCATCCGTAGTAATCGGTACGCGCAACAACGATGCCGAGCGTTCAATGATTTTCTGCAGCGTCTCCGGCTCGTAGTATTGCAGGTGCATATTGATGCCGAAGCGTGCCCGCAACGGGGCTGTCAGCAGTCCGCTACGCGTGGTGGCTCCCACCAGCGTAAAAGGGTTCAGGTCTATCTGGATGCTGCGTGCTGAGGGACCTTTGTCGATGATGATGTCGATACGGTAGTCCTCCATGGCTGAATAGAGGTACTCCTCGACGACGGGCGTCAGACGGTGTATCTCGTCAATGAACAGCACGTCGTTCTTCTCCAGCGAGGTCAGGATGCCGGCGAGGTCGCCTGGCTTGTCGAGCATCGGTCCCGACGTGATCTTGAAGCCCACGCCCAGCTCGTTGGCAATGATGTTGCTCAGCGTTGTCTTTCCCAATCCGGGAGGACCGTGCAACAGCACGTGGTCCAACGGTTCTCCTCGGTATTTCGCAGCTTCCACGAACACCTCCAGATTGGCCACCACCTGCTGCTGTCCGCTGAAGTCACGGAACGACAGGGGGCGCAGGGCATTCTCAAACTCCTTCTCGCTGGGGTTCATCTGCTGCTCACGGATGTCAAAGTCTTCGTTCATCATTCTTGCGGGCTATGACTAGAAGATAAATCCGTTTTCTGTCAGAAGCTGTCGCATCCGTCGCATCTGTGGTGCACTGGGGTTCTGTTCCAGAATCATGTTGATCATCATGACCAGGTCCTCCACGTCAACCTTGTTGTCGTGGTTGACATCGGCAGCCTCAACGATGTGGTTCTCGCCAACCTCACCCAGGATGATGTTCACCGTAGCCACGATGTCTTCCACGTCAACGACCATGTCGTTGTTGACGTCGCCATTCATATAGTAGTTGTCGAACGAGCCGAACAGACTCCAGACGGGATCCTTCAGATAGTCCTCTCTTGCCAAGTCGGGCACCTTCACCGAAGCATGTTCAAAGACCTCGGCATCGATGGCATTCTCAGGCAGGACGGGCACCGTGACCGACTTGCTGATAATCACAGACAGTTGACTGCAGCCCGTGAAGGCGTACTCGCCGATGGTGGTCAGCGTCGTAGGCAGCGACACTTCCTCCAGGTTGCCATAGCCCTCGAAGGCATTGGCGGCAATGGCGGTGACAGGATAGAAGACACCCTCAATGGTTACCGTCTTGGGAATATCGACACTTGTTGCCGTGTTGTTGTCGGGGTTAGGCATCACCGTAGCCATGTTCTTCTCCTTATCAACACGGATGATGAGACCATCGACCATCACCTGTGGGATATAGTAGCCCACCATCACGGTATCGCGGTCAGGCATGACGTCGAAGGCGTTCTCCCAGTAGATGATGTGGTCCTGACGCTCAGCGATTGTCGGCTTCTGCACAGGAGTTCCGCAGAACACCCACGTCTTCCTGCCTACCGTCTTACCTTCAAACTGGAACGACAGGATGTAGCGGAAGTTGCCCGTCACCACAATGTCTTCGTGCCCCATGACATCAGGTATGGTGCTCCATCCTGAGAACACCCTGGTACCATCCACGGGGGCGGGCTCCTTCACGATTTCCTCACCAGTCTTGTAGGTATATGTCTTATACTCCTTGCCGTTCAGGATATAGGTGACAGTGTAAGAGGCTATATAGTCGAAACTGCCAAACTGTTTCCAGACGACATCTGCCAAGTACTGATCCATAATGTTGACATCCACATAGACGGTGGCATTCTGATATACCACACTCTCGAAGGCATTGGCGGCCAGTTGCGGCACTTCCGTGGCATCACTGTAAACGAGCGTGATGTTCTTGTCGTTGGCGAATGCTCCGCCGCCGATGGTTTTCACCTTATACAAATGTACCTCCGTCAGCGAACCGCAGGAGTTGAACGCCTGGCTGCCTATCTTCTCCACCTTGTCGTGCATGATGACTTCCGTCAGCTTGCCGCAGTACATGAAGGTGCCATAGCTAATCTCCGTCACGTTCTCAGGAATCGTGATGGTGGTCAGGCTCTGGCAGTCACGGAAGGCCTGTTCGCCGATGTAAACCAGTGTCTTCGGCAGCGTAATGGATTGCAGCTGCCTGAAACCGTTGAAGGCATTGTCGGCAATCCTCGTCACAGGGTACTTCACACCCTCCAGAGTTACCGTATCAGGGATGACGACAGCAGTACTGCTGGTAACGGTATTGCCGTACTTGATGACCTCGGCATAGCCTTCCGACTTATTGATGCGGATGTTGATGCCGCCGGCAAATATCTGCGGAATGAACTGGCCATAGACGGTGACATCCTTGGCAGGCATGGTGGTAGGATAACTACCCCACTCAAAGACATAGTTTTCTTTCTGCATCGTGGGTGGCACCACCTTGTCCAGATATTCCACACTGTCACGACGGTAGAACTGACCATCGACGATATAGGTGACGGCATATTTGTTGATGGCATACTGACCCACAATGGCCAAATCCTTGGCAGGCATCGTCTCGGGGAGTCCCTGCCAACGGATGCCGAAGCCGTCCTTCCACGACTTGGGGGCAGTCACCTTTTCACCACAGAACAGCGAGTCGGGCAGGTTCTTATCCTGGATGAGGGTATCTTTATCAACCACTATCTTGCCGTCCTTCTTGACCAGGAAGGAAATGCCATACAGGAACTGACCGACAATCGTGGTGTCCTTGGCAGGCATCAGCTCCGGCTCTCCTTTCCATCCTGAGAAGCGATGGGTACCCTTTACAGGAATGGCTGCCGGCGTAATGGGTGCTCCACCGTTGATAGAGTCTTTCTTAAACAGCTGGTCGCCGTCATAGACGTACTTCAGTTCATACTTGGCCAGTGTACCCTTTTGGAACTTCTTCCATACCAAGTGGTCGTTATAGGTGCTGGAGGTGTTAGCCGGCAAGAACAGTGTCGCCTTTTTGTAGGCAGCCTCGCTGAAAGAATTATCAAAAGCACTGGGTGGTGTCACCGGCTTACAGTAGATGTTCACCAGCGGACAGCCGCTGAAGGCTTGCTCTCCGATGCTCTTCACTCCCTTTTCCAGTGTCAGCGACACGATGTTGCCACACTGGTAGAAAGCCTGGTCGCCCACTTCTGTAACTGTTTCGGGCAGTGCGATGGTTGTCAGGTTTCCGCAATTGGCAAACACCAGGTTCTCCACCTTCTTCAGGCCCTTGGGCAGCTGTATGTTCTTCAGGCCGTAGCAGTAACGGAAAGCACCCTCACCAAGGTCCCTTGCCTTCTGGGGCAGCGTGATGTCTGTCAGCCCTCGGCAATCGATAAATGCCGACTTGCCGATGATTTCCAGGCTCTCGGGCAGCGTGATGTCGCTCAACTTCTGACAGTAGCTAAAGGCGTAGTCCTTGATATATTGCACCTGTTGGTTCATCGTCACCGTCTTCAGGCTGTCACAATGGTAGAACGTCTTGCTGTCGATGATGTTGAGGTGCTCGGGGATGGCTACCGACTTCAGGTTGGTACAATTTTCAAAGGCGCTCTCTCCGATTTCCCCTAACCATTTCGGCATTCTTATGTTCTCTATGGCTTTGCAGTCCATGAACGCCTCGTCGCTGATGCATACCGTGCTGTCTGACAGCAGCACATCGTGCAGTGACGTACAGCCTTTGAAGGCAGCAGGAGCCAGCATGGCCCATTTGTCACCGCCTGCCATCGTCACCGTTGTCAGTCCGGTGCAATCCTCAAAAGCCGACTGGCCGATAGCATCCACCTGCTTGCCGATGGTGACGCTTGTGATGCTGGTATTGCCCTTGAAGGCATTCTCTGCAATACATGTCACGGGATAGGCGCTTCCATAGAGCGTTATAGAATCAGGAATAACAATATCACCACTATATTTACAGGGTTTTGAAATTCCCGTCTCGTCCTCCTGGTCGCTGGTAACCTCCAGGTATCCTGACATCATATTATAGTATATGCCGTCAATCAGACGGTTCTGATCAGTCATGTAGATGATATTGCTGAAGAATTCATACCAAGGAGTCAATTCGTCATAGCTCACATCATAGACATACAGGGATTCGAGACCCGCTTCAAAACTCGCCACACTTAATTGCGGCATACCATACTCGTAGGTGCAATAGACACGCTTAATCTTCTTGCAGCCCTTGAAAGCATTATCACCAATCTTGTAGTCGGCCACATTGGGCAGCACCACCTCCTGCAGGTTGCTGCAGTTCTGGAACGTGCCGTAGGGCAGCTCCATGACACTGCCCGCCTCGATGACCACCTTCTTCAGTCCCGTGCAGTTCATGAACACCTCCCGGCCCAGTTTGCCAAGTGAGCTAGGCACTGTCAGTGTGTCGAGCCTATTGCAGTCGCGGAAGGCCTGCAGACCGATTTCGTAGATCTGATCGGGAATATGGAAATCCTCCCCAGTATCATCGTCCCCTTGAAGTGTCTTCAGGTTCTTACACCCGTAAAAGGCCATCGTATCAATGGTTTGCACTTCAAATGGGAGGTAGATGCCTATCAATCCTGTACAGTCGTGGAAAGCCTGCTTGTTCACCTTGGTAAATGAGGCCGGCAGCCGTACAGTCATCGGTTTGCTGACACCGGCAAAGGCTTTGGGGGCGATACCGTCAACCGATTTTGTAAACACGGTGTTGTAACAGCCAAACAAAATCCAGTTCTTGCTATTCTCCACAATGGCATTACAGTCGTCTGGCGAGGAATACGTTGCATTTCCGCTGGCAACGGTAATGGATTCCAATTGGCCGCAGTAGTTAAAGGCTTCTGCATTAATCTTGCTGACATTGGCCGGTATGGTGACAGACTTAATGTCAGTACCGTAGAATGCCCTGTAGCCGATTTCTGTCACACTGTTGGGAATCACCGTCTCCGAACAGCCAAGCACCAGCTTGTTGGTGGCAGTCTCTATGACGGCATTGCAGTTGCCTCGCGAATCAAAAATAGTATTCTGTTCGTCAACTTTGATGACGTCCAGGTTAATACATGAGGCAAAGGCAAGCGGCGAGATTTCGGTAAGGTTGGCCGGGAGCGTGATGCTTGTCAGCGCATCCCAGCTCTTGAAAGCGTTGGCCTTGATGGCGTAAAGACTCGACGGAAGCGTGATTTCCCGTACATTGCGGAACTCATAGAAGGCGCCGTCACCGAGGGTGAGCACTCCTTCGCCAAGTATTAACTCTGTAATCTGACTCTTAATACTGGTGAACCATTCTTGGATATGGGGGATGCTCAGTGTCAGTCGGGTAACACTTGTACACCCGGCGAAGGTATTCTTTGTCAGTGTGGTAATACCCTTCGGCACCACGATTTCCGTCAGTTTCGTACATCCGTAGAATGCCGAGTCGCCAATGCTCTTCAGCTTATCGGACAGCGTGAAACACTTCAGTCCACGGCAGTCCTTAAAGGCCGCATCCCGAATGCTGCGCACCACGAACGTACTGTCGCCGTCCTTGATGGTGGCCGGAATGTCAATGGAGTCTAAGTACTGGTAGCCCGGGTCGGGAATCACCACAGCGTAGGCAGAGTCCTCCGAGTGGCTTCCTTCTATGGCATACAGCTGATACACGATGCCGTTCGCATCCTTGACTACCCGCAGTTCTACACCCCATGCCTGAGTTATTGACAGCACCATGAACAGGATGACACACACAGTCTTCAAAAAGAATTCAACAGATTTCTTCATAGCGTCTATATTATAATTTGCCTGCAAAGATAACACTTTTTTTTATATTATCATATAAAATGCCGTTATTTTTCAATAAATAAAGGGCTACGGCACGGGGTCGTAGCCGCTGCCGCCCCACGGATGACAGCGCAGCAGGCGGCGGAAGGCTAACCAGAGGCCCTTCACAGGACCATGCTTGATGAGCGCCTGACGGGCATACTCAGAACAAGTGGGGGTGAAACGGCAGGAAGGACCCAGCAAGGGGGATATGCAGAGCTGGTAGAAACGGATGGGTAATACCAGCAGACGGACCAGGAGACGGGAAACGGGATTACTCACTATTTACTGCGGTAGCAAATTTTTCACTTTTCACTTTTCACTTTCTCTTCCAGTCGCCGCAACAGGCTCGTCACTCGGCTTTCCACGTCGTGCGACGGACAATGGGCATCCGACAGCCATACGAAGGCCAGCAGCAGCTGACGGTCAGCAGGCACTGACTCACAGAGCACCTGCTGGTGGCGACGGAAGGCTTCGCGCACCTGTCGCTTCACACGGTTGCGGTCAACAGCATGATGGAAACGCTTCTTGGGGACGCTGACAAGCACCTGAACAGGTGCATCGTGGGGGGTACGCTCAGCCAATAGCCAGACGGCACGCAGGGGGAAGGCGGCCATGGAACGGCTGCCACTGCCGCCAAACAACTGGTCAATCAGCTTACGGCTGACTAATCGCTCACGCTTAGGGAATGTGAAACGCTTTTCGATTGTTAATTGTCAATTATCAATTATCAATTGAAAATCAGTCGTCTTGCCTTACTAACAGGAAGTGCTGCAAGGCACCAGTCATAGAGGGATACTTCTCAGAGGGAGCCTCCAGGTCTAAGCGCAGACCGGCATCACGCACGGCCTGGGCAGTAGCGGGACCAAAGGTGGCAATGGCAATATCACCCTGCTTGAAGTCGGGGAAATTCTTGGTCAGCGACTCGATACCTGAAGGACTGAAGAATATCAGCATGTCGTAGTCGAAGGTCTTGACCTCATCGGCAGTAAAGTCGTTGCTGACGGTACGGTACATGACGCACTCGCGGTGGACGAGCTTCTTGGCATCAAGCATGCTGGCAATAGCATCGTTGTGGACGTCGCTCATGGGCACCAGGTACTTCTCGGTCTTATGCTTGACCATGGTGGGCAGCAAATCGTCAATCTTGCCGGTAGTACCGAAGAACACCTTGCGCTTGCGGTACTGGACATATTTCTGGATATACAGCGAGATGGTCTCCGTGACACAGAAATACTTCATGTCTTCAGGGATGGCTACGCGCAGTTCCTTGGCCAGATTGAAGAAATGGTCAATGGCGTGGCGAGAGGTGAAGACGACGGCAGTATAGTCGAGTATGTTAACCTTTTGCGCACGGAAGTCAGCGGCGGAAATACCCTCTACCTTGATGAAGGGGCGAAACACAAGTTCTACGCCAAATTTGTCAGCTATGTCGTAGTATGGTGATTTCTCACTGGAGGGTTTTGGTTGCGATACCAGAATCTTCTTAATCATAGATTATGTCCTAAAAATTTATAATTAATTGCTTTGCCACCATGACCAATGCACCACATAAAGTCAGCACAGGTATGATTTCGAGGGTGCAAAAGTACAAAATAATCTGCAATTTAACGACGTTTAATCTGAAAAAGATAGTATAAGCCTTATAAAATGTCAGAAATTTAACAATTGACAACAGTATTACAAAATAAATGACAACATTTCCGATGGATATATCCAGATATTCGCGGATGAGGACAGCAGGAAAAGCCAGCACGCCCTCCATGGCTGAAATGAAGAGATATGTCTTCAACCATTGTACATTTCTTTTACCATCGAAGAACACGTTGTTGACCAAGGTGTAGAGCAGCGCCTTCAGCAGGTAATAGACCACGAAGAAGGCAAAATAGATAGCGATGAGCTGGTAGTCGGAATGCAGCGAGAAGGTGTCGCCGATGTAGTGGATGGTGTAGAAATACGCCAGCAGGCTGAGCACCATGCAGGTCAGCAGCACCAGAAACATCTGGAAGCGCAGCTCAACGGCCGTCTCAGTGATCTCCGTGGTGCCTTCGCGATGGACGTAGAAGAACGTGCGCAGCTGACGGATGATGAAGGAACGGGCATTGGCAATGGCATAGACGGCCATCAGAAAACACGCCAGCAGCAGCGTAATCATGAAGCTGTCGCCATGAACGGTATAGGGAACAGGGTCTCCGGCAACCCCGCCGGAGATGCCGGAGACCTCAGTATAATATAATGTATCGCCTGAGAAGAATCCGCCACTGTCAATCTGCTGCAGCAGCTGCACGTCTGTCATAGGCCGAATTCGCGCTTGATGTCGTCAACGCGGTCCAGTTTCTCCCACGTGAAGAGTTCTACGGGAATGGTCTTCGTCTCGTGGTAGCGACTGGTAAACGTCTTGTTGACCACTTCCGACTGACGTCCCATGTGTCCGTAGGCCGCCGTCTCTAAATACATGGGCTGACGCAGTTTCAGCGTGCGCTCAATGGCCTTGGGGCGCAGGTCGAAGAGTTTCTCGATGCGTCGGGCTATCTCTGCGTCGCTCATCTTCACCTTGCTGCGACCGTAGGTGTTGACGTAGATATTCATGGGACGTGCCACGCCGATGGCATAGCTGACCTGTACCAGCATCTCGTCGCTGACACCGGCAGCCACCATGTTCTTGGCAATATGGCGGGCAGCGTATGCGGCCGAACGGTCCACCTTCGAGGAGTCCTTGCCACTGAAGGCACCGCCTCCGTGGGCTCCCTTGCCGCCGTAGGTATCGACGATGATCTTACGGCCTGTCAGACCCGTGTCACCATGCGGTCCGCCAATGACGAACTTGCCGGTGGAGTTGACATAGTATATGATGTCGTCACCAAACAACTTGAGCACCTGACGGGCGTGAATCTTCGACTTGACACGTGGTATGAGGATGTTCACCACGTCGTTGTAGATGGTTTGCAGCATGGCATCGTCGTCAGCAAACTCGTCGTGCTGAGTAGATACCACGATGGTGTCGATGCGCTCGGGAATGCCGTCGTCACTGTACTGCACGGTCACCTGACTCTTGGCGTCAGGACGAAGGTAGGTCATGACCTTTCCCTCCTTGCGGATTTCCGCCAGGGTGCGCATGATGAGGTGTGCCAGGTCAAGACTGACAGGCATCAGGTTCTCCGTTTCGTTGGTGGCATAGCCGAACATCATGCCCTGGTCGCCGGCACCCTGCTCGTCCTCGTCACCATTATCCACTCCTCGGTTGATATCCTCGCTCTGCTCGTGGATGGCCGTCAGAATACCACAGGAGTTACCGTCAAACTGATACTCCGCCTTGGTATATCCTATCTTCTTGATGGTGTTACGGGCTATGGTCTGCAGGTCGATATACACCTCGCTGCGCACCTCGCCCATCAGCACCACCTGACCGGTGGTGACAAACGACTCGCAGGCCACGCGGGCATGTTCGTCGTAGGCCAGGAACTGGTCCAGTATGGCATCACTAATCTGATCCGCCACCTTGTCGGGATGGCCCTCAGACACTGATTCTGATGAAAACAAATATGACATATTACTTACTTTTCACTCTTCACTGCGGAAGCAAATTTTTCACTTTTCACTTTTCACTTTTCACTTATTCCTGCGGCAGCATAATAACCTCGGCATGGTGGCCGGCCTTCAGCACCTCCTTGACGAAAGCGCTGATCGACTCCGGCGTCTGGGCATTCACCACCTTCTCGAAGTCGGTGTGGAAGTCCAGGCCGTATTTGCGCCACGTACTGATGCGGCCCATCCAGTAGCCGTTCTGTTTCAGCTGGTCGTTGTGGCTCTTCAGGATATACTCCTTCACTTTCTGCAACTTGTCGGCATCGCAGTGCTTGGTGATGGCCTCCACCTCGTCGCGCATGATGGCGAGGGCCGTGTCGGCCTTCTCAGGTTTCATGGGGCAATAGACGTAGAGCGTGGCGTCCGTGCTGAAGTCATCGCGGCTTAGCGAGGCGCTGCATCCCACGGTGTAGGCGGCACTGGCATCTTCGCGGATTTTCTTCAGGTATTCCATGCTCAGTATCTGACCGGCCATGCTTGCCTTGATGCTGTTCTCCAGCGTATATTTCATATCCTTCGAGTACCACAGCATGACGCCAATTGCCTTCGGTGTTTCTGCCTTATGCTTGAAGTTGTTGATGACCACGCCCTTGAAGTCGCTCGACACGTCCTTGCTCTTCACCACCTTTCCCTTAGCGGGCAGTGAGGCGAGGTATTGCTCGATGAGCGGACGAATGGTAGCCTCGTCATAGTTGCCGCAGATGGTAAACGTATAGGCGGCAGCATTGGCCGTGCGCTCCTTGGCAATCTGCAGGATGCGGTCGTAATCGACTTTTTCCAAGTCACTCACTTCCATGGACTTGTGACGCGGATTGTGACAGCTCAGCGTCAACTGCAAGGAGTCGTTGAACACATTCTCAGGCTGCAGCAGACGGTTTAACAGTGCTACCTTCGTGGTCTGCATCATGTTGTCGTACGACTTCTGGTCCTTGTTGATGTTGGTGAAGAGCAGATACACCAGTTGCAGCATCGTCTCCACATCCTTGGGGGCTGCATTGCCGTTGACATGCTGGCGGTAGGCACTCATCGACAGCGACGCACCGGCTATCTTTCCGGCCATGGCCTTCTCCAGTTCCGTGTGCGAGAAATTACCCAGTCCGCTGGCTTCGATGACGTCGCCGAACATCTTGATGTTGGGGAAATCCTTCTCGCCATAGAGGCCGGAACCGCCGTAACCCTCTGCGGAGAGCAGCACCTGGTCCTTCTTCAGGTCCGTCTGCTTGAGCACCACCTTCACGCCGTTAGAGAGTGTCAGCTCAGTATAGCCGAACACGTCGTTCTTGGTCTCCTTCTTGATTTTGCCAGGCTTGGGCAGTACAGTCATCAGCGGCTCGTCCTTCACATTATCTACGTAGGCCGTGACGGGTGCCTTACGGGCTGCACGGATGGCATTCATCAGACCTTCCTCCGTAGGATATACGGCACCCTCTTTCTCGTTGTTGAAGTTCACCACGACGAGGTTGGTATCTGACTCTATTGACAGTCCCTTGATGACGCTGTTGACCATATCCAATGGGAGGGCAGGCACCACCTCCTTCATCGTCATATAGGTGAAGTCGATGCTGGGGATGGGGTCGTGGTTCAGGAAGTGACGCACATACTGGTTGACGAACTGCGAGTTGAAGCGCTTGTCCTTGTTAGCATACTGTGTCTCAAGGGAACTCAGCGTATTGGCCTTGAAACGGCTGTACTCCGTGGCAGTGAAGCCGAACTCTACGGCACGGCGGACTTCCGTAACCGCTGCCGTGAGGGCTGCCTCCATCTGACCATCCTTCGGCAGGACACCAACTTCAAAGGCATCGACGGTCTTTGACAGCAGATACTGGCCGTCGCCGGCTGATGCCTGCAGGAAGGGACTCTCAGGTTTCTCGGCATACTCCCTCAGACGGTCGTTCAGCATCGACAGGGCGGCGTTCTTCGCATAGTTTGCCACGATGAAAGCCAGTGTTCCCTTCAGCGAGTCGGGGAATGTCTCGTGCTTGATCAGCACCTCAACAATATTATAGGGCTGTTCCTTGTCCTTGTCAATGACGATGATGGGCTCGTTGTTGTCAGGAACCGGTTCCATGGTGACCAATGCACGGTTCTCAGGCAGCTCGATGGGCGAGAAGAGCGTCTTGATCTTCTGCTCCACCTTATCGACGTCCACGTCACCCACAATGACCAGCGCCTGGTTGTCAGGACGGTACCACTTCTCGTAGTAAGCCTGCAGGAAGGGACGCTCGAAGTTGTCGATGATTTCCATCAGACCGATGGGCATGCGATGACCGTATTTCGAGTTGGGGTACAGCTTCGGCAGGTCGCGCTCCAGCATACGCTGCGAGGCACTGGAACGCAGGCGCCACTCTTCGTGGATGACGCCACGCTCCTTCTCTATCTCCTCCTGTTCCAACAGCAGACC
>JAEEGL014917256.1_pt1 | contig 17006 bp, 13 predicted proteins | sample 9134231 | NCBI WGS metagenome assembly JAEEGL01 (sample SAMN16246548, study PRJNA631951) | gut metagenome | biome: gut microbiome; feature: rumen; material: fiber-attached | host: Bos | place: Iran: Karaj | collected 2018-10
CTCTCCTCGATGATGTCGCAGAAGGCGATCATCTCGACGTTGTCGCATTTTTTCAGCGCGGGCATGTGCTTGCCGTTGGCGATGCCTCCGCAGCCCACGATCCCGACCTTGACGGTGCGCAGTTTGCTCATGATCCATTCCTCCGTGATTGTTGATTTGTTGACGGTCCGATCCGTGACGAACCCGGCGGGCGGCATGTGCCGCTTCCGGAACCATTATAGCAGATCGGAAGGAAATTGGCAAGCGGGTTGGGGGAGAAAGCGGAAAAGTTCAGAGGAGGAGCGTCCCCTCCCTCTCCGTCAGCTCCTCCCGATCGAGCAGCACGACGGTGCGGCGGCCGGTGTGCGTGGAATCAAAGCTCAGATAACGCCCCGACGGACTCCAGCGGACGTGCAGGTCGCACCGGATGTCGACGACGGGCGGGATCACCGTCTTCGCGCGCACGGGCTCCGTCATGACGCCCCGCTCCGTGTCGATCAGCCAGAGGCTGCGGGTGGGATTCCCGGCGCCCGGATAGCTGTCCCCGATGATCCAGCGGCCGTCCGGCGAGGGGATGCAATGGATGTCAAAGGCGGGATTCGGCTCCGGCAGGCGGGTCTTCTCCCCGGTCACGGCGTCCATGCGCCAGAGCGCGAAGCCGTTCTCCTCCGTCCTCGCCGACGAAACGATGAGGACCTCGCGGTCGTTCAGCCAGTAATAGTGCGAATTGAGGCAGTAGTCCGTCAGACGCGTGAGGTTCCCCTCGAGATCGGAGACGAGCAGCTGCGTCTTCCACCCGCGCGCGCCGGGCTCGGGGAAATTCCGGAGCAGAAACAGGAACCGGTCCCCCGCCGGGTTGAACGTGATGTGGTTCACTAAGAGCTTTCCGTCGGAATAGGGGGTCTGGGGGAATTCCCGCCGGATCCGGTCATACGAGACGAGCAGGCGGACCTCGCCGGTGTCCGTATCCGCGAGGAACACCCCGTCGTCCGCGGGCGCGTTCTCGTCACGGTGCGGATCCGGACGTCCGGCATAGCCGTAACCGGGCCGGAAGTCGAAGATGCGGCTGAAATTGACCGACAGAAGGTGCCGCCCGTCCCGTGAAACGTCCGCCGCAGGAGCGGGGATGCGGACGGTGCGCCCGGTCCCACACAGGCGGATCTCCGCGGCGAATCCGGACGGCGTGCCCTCATCCCGGACGTTGTAGAGGACGGCGCCGTCCCCGCGGAACCGTCTCAGCATCGCCCCCTGCTGGAAATTCCACGCCGTCGTCCCGGCAAACGGCTCGAAGCGTCCGGTGCGAAGATCGATCTCACCGAGCTCGGCGCGGTCGTCCGGCCCGGGCAGGCGGTCCATGAACCGGACGCGGTGGCACAGATGGCGGCTTTCCGTCGAATCAAAGGGCTGAAGATCGTAGTAACCGAAGAAATACTGATACCCGTCGTCGGGCGTGATGATACGCATGGTACGGCCTCCCGCATGGCTGTTTGATGCCTTTATTGTATCACATCCCGTCCGGATTTGCAAGGAGGGAGGCGAGGATTGTGCATCATGCCCTCCCCCTCTTGCATCCCGGCGCGGACTGTGGTATAATGGAGGCATCGAAGCAGTTTCAACGAAAACCGAACGCGAACATTCGAGGAGGTACGATATGAAACATCTACGGCGGACAAAAATCGCGGCTGCGCTGCTCGCGCTGCTGATGCTGCTGCCGCTGCTCGCGGGATGCGCCGAGGGCAAACCGGGAGCCGCGGACACGGACAAGACGGACGACGCTCCCGTATCGGACAACACCCCGTCGACGGAGGCAGTCCCCGAGACCGAAGAGGATCCGCTCGATCCGGCCGTCCTCTATGACGGGCTCCCCGCGGACGGGTACGGCGGGTACGATTTCCTCATGCTCATCCGGCAGAACGCCCGCTGGATCGCCGACATGGCCGCGGACGAGCTGAACGGCGAGGCGATCAACGACGCGATCTACCGGCGCAATTCGATGGTCTCGGAGAAATTCGACGTCACGATCCGCTATGAGGAATCTTCCAATTATAACTACGAGACCGACGCCATGACCTCCATCCGGGCGGGCGACGACGCGTACGATCTGGTCATCCCGCACGGGCGCGCGTCCTTCCTCTACGCGAACCAGATGCTGTGCCTCGACTGGAACACCGCCCTGCCGTACGTCTCGCTCGATTCCCCGTGGTGGAGCCAGGACGCGCGGAACAGCTTCTCCATCCTCGGCAAGCTCTTCGTCATGAACGGCGACATCAGCTACAACAGCCTCGGATCCGCCGACGTGATGCTCTTCAACAAGCAGCTCATGACGGACCTCGGCCTTCCCTTCCCCTACGAGACGGTGCGCGAGGGCGCCTGGACCTACGATCTCTGGACGACCCAGGTGGAGGGCGCCGCGGCGGACCTCAACGGCGACGGCAGGATCGAGGAGGAGCACGACCGCCTCGGCTATGTGACGCAGAAGTGGGTCGGGCCGATGGAGGCCTTCGCCACGAGCGGGCTCCGCGTCCTCTCGAAGGACGAAGACGATGTGCCGTACCTCTCCTTCTACAACGAAAAGACCGTCGCCGTGTTCGAGCGCTACTTCGCGCTGATCGACTCCGACGCGGCCTATGTGGACACCGCCGACGTGTCCTATTCGTCCGGGTTCATCAACGTCTTCGAGGAAGCCCGCGCGCTCTTCACCGACATGAACATGACCGACGTGATCACGCTCCGCACCATGGAGGCGGATTTCGGCGTGATCCCGTGGCCGAAGTACGACGAGGCATCCGAATACTGCACCAACGTGGACGCGGGGACGAACCTCTTCCTCGTCCCGATCACGGCGTCCGATCCGGCGCGCACCTCCGCGATCCTCGAGGCCCTCTGCCGCATCGGCTCCCGCCTCGTTCTCCCGGCCTACTATGAGGTCACGCTCCAGAGCAAGGCGTCGCGCGACAACGAATCCGCGGACATGCTCGACATCATCAAGAGCGCTTTGATCTTCGACCTCGGCTATTACAACTCCGATCTGAGCGGCGCGTTCAACAACGAATTCGTCGATTTCGTCGGCTCCTCGAACCGGGACATCACCTCGTGGTACGAGAAGAACGCGAAAGCGGTCATGAAGACGCTCGAAAAGAACATCGCCAAGTACCGGGATTGATCCTCTCTCCGCCGGGTACTCGAAATCCGCCCCCACCCCTCCGCTTCGGCACATCACGCGCCCGGCGGAGGGTTTTTCGATTTTGGCGGGATTTTCCGGAAAGTTTTTTGAAAACCCCCTTGACAAATCAGTCGACATGGTGTAGACTATAGGCAGAAAGTCTACATGCTGTAACACTTTTTTCACGGAGGCAACTCATGATCAACTGCTCCCTCGGCGAAATCGAAGCGAAATTCGCGCAGATCATCTGGGAAAACGAGCCCATCTCCTCGGGAGAACTGGTCCGGCTGGCAGAGGCCCGGCTCGGCTGGAAGAAATCCACCACCTATACCGTCCTCAAGCGGTTGTGCGAGAAAGGTCTCTTTTGCAACGAGCGGGGAGACGTCCGCGCCGCCGTCAGCCAGGAGGAATTCTCGACCAGGCGCTCCGAACAGTTCGTGAACGAGGCCTTCGACGGGTCCCTGCCGCGGTTTCTGACGGCGCTCTCCCGCGGAAAGAAGCTGAGCGGCGAGGAAGTGGACGCGCTCCTCAAATTCATCGACGAAAACAGCGAAAGCGGAAGCAGGGGGTGAGCCGGTGACAAACGTATTTTTGACCGTATTGCGCATGAGCCTGATGGGCAGCCTTGCGATCCTCGCGGTGCTGCTCGTGCGGCTGTGCCTGAGAAAAGCGCCGAAGCGGTGGTCGTGGCTGCTCTGGGCCGTCGTCCTTCTGCGGCTGCTCGTGCCCTTCGGCATTCCCCTCTCCGTTGCGATGCCGGCGCTCCCCGATCTGTCCCTGCGCGCCGAAACGCCCGCCGCATCGGAGCCCGTCTCCATTCTCCCCGAGACGACCGGGACGACGCAGGTTTACGCGCCTGCCGGGCTGGAACCGGCCACAGAAGCCCCTTCCGCCGTCGAAACGCCCCTGCCCGCCGCCGAGCCCGCGCCCGCTGAGACCCCGGCAAAGGCGGTCGACCGGGCCGTGGTGCGCGCCCGCGTTCTGGAAGCCGTGCCGTTCGTGTGGCTCATCGGGGCTGCGCTCATCGCCGGGTGGAATCTGGCGGCGCTCCGGCTCCTGCGAGGCAGACTGGCGGAGGCGATCCCGGCGGGTCCGGCAAACGTGTACCTCACCGACCGGGTGGATTCCGCGTTCGTCGTTGGGCTGTTCCGACCGCGGATCTATCTCCCGGCGGGGCTGAATCCGGTGGAACAGGCCTGCGTCGTGTCGCATGAACGCGCGCATATCCGGCGGGGCGATCCGTGGTGGCGCCTCCTCTCCTTTGCCGCGCTGGTCGTGCATTGGTTCAACCCGCTCGTCTGGCTGGCGTTCCGTCTGTCCGGTCAGGACATGGAGATGTCCTGCGACGAGGCGGTGCTGCGCCGGACCCCGGTGGACATCCGCGCCGCCTACTCCCGCACCCTCGTGAAGTTCGCCTCCCGCGGCCGGATCGAAGGTCCCGCGCTGGCGTTCGGGGAGGGCGAGACGAAGAGCCGCGTGAAGAACATCATGAAATATCAGAAGCCCGTTCGGTGGGTGAGCGTCGCCGCGGCGGTCGTTCTCGTGCTCACGGGTGCGGTGCTGGCGGTGAATCTGACGGTGAAGGACACCAGCCTGCCGTATTCCCGCTATACGATCGATGAGGTCCTGTATTTCCACGACGAACGGGCAGAGGATATCCTAAAGAACCTGCGCCTCGAAATCGCCGGGGACGGCTCGGTCTGGTCCTGTTTCGTCGGCTCGGATACCATCGCTTGGGAATACGACACCTCGATCACGCCCATCCCGACGGACGGTCTGACGGATTTCATCCGGGAACAGACCGGCGTGAAGATCGCGCGGATCACGGACGCCGCCCGGAAAAGCAATTATGAAAGCTCCAGCAAATGGCTGTTCTTCTCGACGGCATCGGGAGAGGTCTATCTCGCCGCCGTCCGGACGGAGCTCGGCGAATTCCGCTCGGTCTCCTGGCTCTGCCGTCTGGCGAACGAATTCCCGGGAGAGGGTGCGGTCATCTCCGAAGCGGACACCGATTATGTCAAGCATTCGCTGAACGGTCCCGCCGACCGGCAGATCAAAACCGTCAAGCTCGCCGAAACCGGCAATTCCCCGTATCTTGTCGCGGCTTTCACAGCCGGTCCGGTCCTGAAGGATCTGATCGCCATGGAGGGTACCGCCGAGGCGGAGATCCCGAAAACCCCCGGGATCGCGGTCTTTGAGACGAAGGACAATTCCGCGCGGCTGCTTGCGTGGGCCCTCGCCGAGGACGCGGTCTTCAAAGGCGAAAGCGGTGCGTTCCCCTCGTTCGAGAACCCGGCGGACGGCATGTACCGTCTGACCCTCCCCGACGGGCGGGCGCTCACGGCGGAGATCACCCTCCCCGAGACGAAGACGACCCTCTTCGGCAGAACGGAGTCCGTCGGCGACTGCTCGATCCGCTTCTTCCCGGTCGAAGGCATCGGCACGGACGACCTCGAAGCGGCGCGCGAACAGGGACGCAAGGACGCCGAATGGGAGCGGCAGCTCAAGGAATTGCAGCAGAAGGCGGCAGAAGAAGAACGGCAGCAGAAGGAAGCCGCCGAGCGGGAGGAAAACCGAAAATACTGGGAAGATCGGTGCGATGCCGCCTTTGACGCCTTCCTCGCGGAGCACTACGAGCTCGAAGACATGTCGTCCTACCTTGCCGCCTACGCGACCCGGCGGCTCGATCTGGACGGCGACGGATCTTTGAACGAGCTGGTGGTCTACCGGATGCCGACCGAGAGCAGCTTCCCGCTCGACATTTATGAATACGATTCTCTGAAGGATCAGGTCCGGGCGTTCCACACCTCCCTCGAAGGGATCCCGGCTTCCGCCAACGCCGATCCGGACGGGTTTTACTGCGCGCAGATCGGCGCGCACGATGAGGACAGCCCCGACGGTTTCTACGGGGACTTCTTCTCCGTCAACGGTGAGACCTTCCTCATTTCGATGGACGGCTCCGAGTTCTGGAAAAAGATCGAGTGCCATGCGTTCACCAGCATTTCGGGCCGACTGGCGGCTCAGACGATCTTCAAGGCGGAGCGGTACGGTGAATACTCCATCACAGAACCGGAGAAGGGCAAAGCCATCGTGAACGGACAGGAGATCTCATTCTTTAATTATTACTCCGAGCTGCTGCGGTGGCGGTCGACGTGGAGCGAACGGATGGGCGGCGGGCCGGTGCTGATCTGTCAGGAACCGCTGTGGAACGAATCGGAGGTGAGCGGCTGGCCGTTTGGATGGCTGGCCCGGCAGCTCGAGAAAAACAAGCTCGAACAGACGTGGGCCACCTCGGATCAGCGGCCGCTGTTTACCCTGACCTATCCCGCGAACTGGTCGGATCACGTCGTGATGGAGGTAAAAGATTACCATCTCGAGGGCCAACTTCTTTGGCTCGACTTCATCGATAAGCTCGAACGGGATGAAGGTACCGGGCCCGGGGTGCTCGGCTCCCTTGCCCTGGACCGCCACAGCCTCACCCGCTTCTACCCGACCAAGTACAAGGCGCTGTCTACGGTGATCTACCCGGACGGGGAATGCTATGACCTCGTATTGGTCTATCCGGGCGACGTCGAGTATTCGTTGGATATACAGAGCCATGTCGATCACTACTACCTGTACCAGACGAAGATGGAATCCGTCGCCGCGCAGGTCTCCTTTCCGACGGGCTGCCGGACATCGATCCCGCCGGCGCGGGCCATGGAACTGCTTCACGACGCGCTGGTGAGGGCATACGAGAACATCTACGGGCCGTTCGAGCCGCTGTATGAGGATCCCACGCCGGAAGGAGCCGTCAGCGTCGAGGATTCGCTCTGGCTGCGGTTCGTCATCGCGCGGCTGACGATGAGCGACGGCCGCACAGGCGCGTACGAGGACGAAAACTACTACTACTTCCCCATCATCTTCCCCTTCGCCGTGGACAAGGAGTCCGGCGCGATCTATAAGGTCTACGAGGGCTGGGATCCGGCGACAAATTCCGAATACAGGCAGTTCACGCCCTTCAACTGGAACGATCCCGACGCGCTGGCCTTCGCCGGGTGAGCGGGAACAAAACGCGCGTTCAAAACGTCTAATAGATGTCGGGATTTTCCCGCAAACAAAAAAACGGAGGTACATCATGAAACGCCTGATCCCCCTGATGATGGCAGTCCTTCTGTCTCTCACGCTTCTGCCCTCGGCTGTTCTCGCAGCGGACGGCAGTCTCGCACATTTCAAAACCGACGCGCAGGCCCCGGCCTTCTCGGACGTCTCGACGGAGGATTGGTTCTGTGATTCCGTCGAAACCGTATCGAAAGCCGGGCTGATGATCGGCATCGGCAAAAATAGATTTGCGCCTGACGCCGACATCACGCTGGCGGAGGTCTATACCATCGCCGCCCGGCTCCACGCGATTTATTTCACCGGATCCGCAGAAGCCGCCGACGAATACGACAACCCGCCGGACAAACCGTGGTCTTATGGTTATGTCAAGTACTGCATGGACAAGGGGATCATGCCCGGCGAACCGGGGGACGTGGCGCAGCCCGCTTCCCGTGTGGAATGCGCGTCGCTTCTGGCCCGCGCCATGTCGGATAAGGAACTGACCCCGATCAACGCCATCGCAGACAACGCGATCCCCGATCTTTCGCTGTCGCCGGACAAACCGAACGCAGCGGATGTGTACAAGCTCTACCGGGCGGGCGTTCTGACGGGGATGGACAGCGCGGGGACCTTTTACCCGGAATCCAGAATCCGTCGGTGCGAGGTCGCCGCCATCGTCGCGCGTCTGATCGATCCCGAACGGCGCCGTGTGTTGGACGGACTGAGTATGTCAGAAGAATTCATCCGTCAAACGCGGGAACAGATCGACGCCGCCTACGACGCCTTCCTCGCGGCGCACTACGAACTGGAGAATATGGAATCCCATCTTGCCGCCTACGCGACCCGGCGGCTCGATTTGAACGGCGACGGGTGGAATGAGCTGGTCGTCTACCGTATGCCGGCGGAAGCCTACCCGCTCGACATCTACGAGTACGACAGGAGCCGGGGCGAGGTCCTGGCGTTCTGCACGTCCCTCGAAGGGATCCCCGCCTCCCTCAACGCCGACCCGGACGGGGACTGGTGCGCAGCGATCGGAGCACACGGCCCGGACAGTTTTTACGGGGACTTCTTCTCCGTCAACGGCAAGACCTTCCTCATCTCCCAGAATGCCGCGGAGTTCTTTGAGAAGATCGTCTGTCACGCCTTCACCTCCGTATCGGGTTCCCTCGCCGCGCAGACCGTCTTTTCGGCGGAGCGGTACGGGGAATTTGTCGCCGATGAGACGAAGAAAAACAAGGCCTTCGTGAATGGACAGGAGATCCCTTACAACGAGTATAACGACGCCGTCATGTCGTGGCGGCAGACGTGGGAGGAGCGCATGGGAGAATCCCCCGTGATCCTCGTGCAGACCCCGATTTGGGGCGAATTCGAGCTGAGCGGCTGGCCGTTTGGATGGCTGAACAGGCCGCGCGTGGAAAACGGGACCGCGGAGTACTGGACCGCGCCCACCGGGCTGTTCTCGCTGAACCTCCCGGAAGGATTTTTCGACGCGGTCGAAGTCCGGACGGGAGAGCAGTGGGAAGGCGGATCGGACGAGCCGGAGTATTGGGCCAGCTTCAAATTGAAGGATCCGGGGGACGGGGACGGCGTGCTCGGTTCGCTGGTCCTCTACCCCCACATGCTCGAACGGTATTATTTCACGGGCCGGCAGGAGTATGCGACGCTGACCTTTTCGGACGGACGGAGCTATGAATTTGTGTTCGTGCTCCCGGAGGATCCCGCGCTCAACAATCCTTCATATCCTGCGGGCATATATGGTTACTATCTCAGTCAGCTGAGGACCGCGGCGGCGTCGGCAAAATTCCCGGAGGGCACTCGCGTGACGGTCTCTCCAGGAAATGCGGCAGATATGCTTGCTACTGCACTAATCAAGGCCTATAATAATACCTACGGACACGAACCCATGCCGCTTGCCGAGGATCCGTCCCCCTGCGACGACGAGACCTACCTCCGCTACGCGATCAACCGGATCCTGACGGGAACGCTCGGGGAGAAAGGATCGTGGGAGGACGATGATTTCTACTGGTACCCCGTGATCTTCCCCTTCGCCGTGGACAAGGAGTCCGGCGCGATCTACAAGGTCTATGAGGGCTGGGATCCGGCGACAAATTCCGAACACAGGCAGTTCACGCCCTTCAACTGGAACGATCCCGACGCGCTGACCTTCGCTGGGTGAGCGCCGGGAACAGAGAAAAACAAAAAACAGGAGCCGGATCCGCTGGGAACGGCTCTTGTTTGCTGTGCCCTTCCCGCTTTCTTCACGTTCTTCCCCGTCCGGCGAGATTCCCTATTGCGCGCGCGGAGCAGATATGTTATAATAAGGGTGTGAATCCTCGTGGACCGCGGCGATCCGGAAAACCGGCCGCTTCCCTCAGAGAACGGCGCGCCAGCCTTCCGCCGAGGTCCGCCGCCGCATCTGCCCGGACCAAAAAACGATCTGAAAATCCGATCAAAGAACAGGAGGAACCCCCATGGCACTCTTCGAGAAGAAAAACTGCTCCGTATGCGGGGCTAAGATCGGCCTGCTCGGAGGCCACAAACTATCGGACGGCAACCTCTGCAAGGACTGCGCAAAAAAGCTGTCGCCGTGGTTCACGGACATCAAATCCGCCTCGGTGGAATCCATCCAGGCGCAGCTCGCGGACCGGGAGGAAAACAAGAATCGCCTCGCCGCCTTCCAGACGACCAAATGCTTCGGCGAATACGGCTCCATCGTCATCGACGAAAACGCCCGGGTGTTTGCCGCGATCGACGACAGCGCCACCTCCCTCTTCGGTGAGCGCAAAGAGATCACGGACATCAGCCAGATCATCGACCGCAATCCGGACGTGATCCGCTTCGACCAGGTGACGGACGTCGACATCGACATCGTCCAGACGCAGCGGGAAGAAAAGCAGACGGTGAACGGGCAGCAGGTCAGCTACAACCCGAAACACATCCTGTATATGTACATCTTTTACGCGGTGATCAAGGTCGATCATCCTTATATCTCCACGATCCGCGTCCAGCTCAACAACGACGCCGTGCAGATCCCGAACGAGGGCGAGCGGCTCCGGAACAAGATCGGGCTGCGGCTCGCCGAGTATCTGCTCGATCTGCCGATCCGCGACGTGAGAAAAACCGAGAAGATCTACAACAACAATTCCCTGAAGGACGTGCTGCTGCGGAATCCGTATGCCATGCCCGATTACTCCTATGGCTTCAAGTGCAACCTCCGCAACCGCGAGGGGATCCAGCGGTACGGGTATTATCTGCTGATGACGCAGGAGATCCTTGAGACCGTCCGGCAGATGAAGGCAGCCCCCGCTCCGGCATCCGCGCCCGGCATCCCGATCCGGGCTCCTTTCCCGTATGCAGATCCCGCTTACGGCGTTTTGGATCTCGAGCTCGCCTGCACCGTGTCCGGGGAGTGCGCGCTCGGAGACGATTATGTCAAGACGATCGCCCAGACCGCCCTGCTGAGGGAACTGCAGACGCTTGCGGCAGAGGGCCGCTCCTACCGGGATCTCTCCGCAGAAGCGCCCAGACTGCGCCAAGCCCTCGAGACGGCGTTCTCCTCCGTCCAGATCCGCCTCATCGACTTCTCCGATCTTCGGATCGAGCCGGGCGAGAACGGCCGGAAAAAGATCGAGCTGATGGAACAGCGGAATGCCGTCGCGGCCATGTCCCCCGAAGAGATGGCCAAGAAGATGGAGGAGGTGCAGAAGCAGGCAGCGGTCGCTCTCGCCAAATCCGGAGCAGAGGCCGAAAAGCCCGCCGAATCCGTCCCGAAATTCTGCCCGAACTGCGGTACGCCGACGAACGGCGCGAAGTTCTGCTCGAGCTGCGGGGCAAAGCTGTAAACCGTTCCAGCCGATCCCGCCGCGGAAAACCCTCCGATCCGGTGTGATTTCTTCATCCGTTCCGTATCTTTTCGGCGATTTCGGGGCATCCTGTCAATCGTACCTGAAAGGAGGCTGAAAGGATGATCAATCAAGATACCGTGCGGCTGCTGCGGGAATGCGATGCGGGCGCGAAAATGGGCGTGGATGCGATCGACGACGTCATGAAGGACGTGCGGAACAACGCGCTGCGCGATCTGCTCGACAGCTCAAAGCAAGAGCACGAAGCCCTGTCCGGGAGTATCCGGGAACACCTGAACCGTTTTGAGGACGAGGGCAAGGACCCGCCCATGATGGCGTCCGCCATGTCCTGGCTCAAGACCAAGGCCGAGCTGATGATGAACCCGGGCGACCACACCGTCGCGGACCTGATGACGGACGGCTGCAACATGGGCGTGAAATCCCTCTCGAAGTATCTGAACCAGTACAAAGCGGCGGATGAAACCTCCAAGGACTGCGCGAAAAAGCTCATTGCCGCGGAGGAACAGCTGACCAAGGATCTCCGGACGTATCTCTGAACAGGAACACGCCATAAAAGAGCTGCTGCACGAACTCCCGAAAACGGAGCTTTGCAGCAGCCTTTTTCTTGTTGTTCACCCGGATGCGGCGCGTGCCGGTCATCTCCCCGGCTTCACGCACATGCCCTCTTTCAGCTCGGCCTCCCATTCGACGGCGACGGCGTCGGAAGCGGAGATCGAGCCGTACCCGAAGAGGACCGTGCCGTCCTGCTCCGCCTCAATCTCGATGGGGCAGGCGTTGACGACGAACGCGGGTTCCGGGTATTCGTCCGAGCGGCTGACACGCCATACGTAGGTCCCGCCGTCCTCGCCCTCCCCGACGGCGGATGCGGGGAGTGAGTTCCACATCTGCCCGTCCATATCCTGATAAGTCGGATAGGTGTACCGGATCTGTGGTGACAGCGCCGCGCGGATCTGCGGCCCGAAGAACATGAAGACCGCGACGGAGAGGAGGAAGAGGATAAAGATCATGATGGTGATTTTGCGTTTCATGGTTTCGTTCTCCGTTTCTTCTCAATATCCGTTTTTAAACGCTTTCGTAATATCCTTGAAATGACGTACCAGCCATTCGTCGCAAAAATACTCTTTTCCGTCATACTCGACAACGCCGACAGCATATCCCAAGATACCGACATATCCCTCGAATACGATGGTATGTATCTCTCCATCGTTTGTGTATATATGCAGAGCTTCCTTGTTGGCTCTGAAATGCCTTTTGATACACGGTCCGTAGAGATTGATTTCCCTGAGTGAACCCCTTAAATCAGCAATATCCCTTTCTTTCAGCTCTTTCTCTATCTCATGAGAACCGGAACTGTATGTGATTTTGTCCATGCGCAGGATCATGTCCGCAAAAGGCTCTGTTCTCCGATAGTGAATGACGATAAACAGGAACACGATATTTTCGGCGAGAAAAGCAAGCACACACAGCAGAATAACGATTCTTTTTGCCCTTTTCATCTCATTCTCCTTTCGTTTCCCGTCATTTCAGCCCATAATCCCCGAGCCCTTCCATGACTTCATCTTCAAAGAAGCTGAACAGCAAGAGGGGCGCCAAGAAGAACATCAAGGTCGCCGCGAAGCCGAGGATGTCGCCCGCCCCGATCTCGTTCAAGAGGATCGCCAGTGGGTATTTCTCGCGTGTCTCCATGAGGATGATCGGCTCGGCGACGGCGTTCCATTGCTCAGTGAACGAGAGCACCCACGCGCAGATAATCCCCGGGCGGATCGTCGGGACGATGATGTGCCAGATGATTTTCAGCGTCGAGCCCGTGTCCAGCCGCGCCGCCTCGATCAGCTCGTCCGGGACGGATTTCATCACCTGAGTCAAAAGAAACGCGGCGAACGGCGCGAAAATGCCCGGTAAAATCATCGCCCACGGGGTGTCGTAGAGCTCGAACCGGCGCGAGACGATGTACTGCGGCAGAAGCGTCACCTGAAATGGCATCATCATGACGATGATGTAGAGGTAGAAGATCACCGAACGGCCTTTGAATTTCACCTTGGCGAACACATACGCCGCGAGGACCGAGACCACCACCGTCCCGAGGCTCGCCGACAGACTGATAATGAGAGAGTTTGACAGCCCGCGCAGATACGCCGGCTTCCAGACGTAGAAATCCACAAAGGGCTTTGTCCCTTCCGAAAACGCCCGCACCGCTACGATCAATACCGGCGACACGATAAACAGGGCAAAAACAATGAGCAAGCCAGAAGCGCAAAGGTCAACCCATTTCTTTTTCCCTTTATAAAGTTCTTTGCCAGGCTTTCTTTCAAGAAAGCCGCGTCTCTCTCCGCGTTCCCCCGTACCCCTCACCATATCGACTCGCTCCATTTCTTCTCCGCGACGAAGACGACTGCGACGACGGTGTAGACGATCACCGCGAAGAAGATCGCCGCCGTGGAGATGTACTGGTAGTTCAGCTTGGCGAAGTGGTTATTCAGGAAATTCTGGAGCATGTAAACCGTCTCGTCCGGGTAATTGCCGTAGAGGAGATAGCTTTCCCGGAAGACTTTCAGGGAGTTCACGACGGAGAGGATGAACGTGAAGAACAGCGTCGGCGCGATGTTCGGCAGCGTCACCCGGACGGTCTGCTGAAACACGTTCGCCCCGTCGATCCGCGCGGCCTCGATCATGCTCTTGTCCATGCCGGACAGCGCCGTGAGCATCAGCATCACGTTCAGCCCGCCGTACTTCCAGAGGAAGATCAAAAGCAGCGAATCAAACGGCGTGAAGGTCGAGATATAGGCGTTCCAGAGCATGACGATGGTCGCCGAGGGCAGGATCACCGGCAGGAACAGCGCGGACTTCACGAACGGCAGGCGCGTCGCAAACCGGACCAGCAGGAGGGCGAGGATCAGGGAAATCGCCATCGTCAGCGGGACGGCGAGAACCGTGAATTTCCCTGTGTTCTTCATCGCCAGCTTGAAGTATTCGTTCTCGAACAGCCGCTTGAAATTGTCGAACCACACAAATTTCTTCGTGAAGGCGTTCTCCGTGAAAGCGTAGTAGAACGAATAGACGAAGGGGACGATAAAAAAGGTAAGGAATCCCGCGAGGGAGGGGAGCAGAAGGAGAAGGTCGGTTTTCTTTTTCATGTACTTATCCCTTTATGCTGTATATCAGTTCCCTGTAAAGACGTTCCGCTGCTTCCGTGCCGGTAATTCTTCCTTCAAAAAAGCTGTTCATTGTCTCGTCAGCAGCCTCTGAAAAACATACTGTAAACGGTTCAGAACAGGTCCAGATCGTTTCCAGCTTCTGATCCAACAATGAAATATCTTCCGGTACTGCTCGTTTCGCCGCATAAGCTTGAGAAAACGCTTTCCAGGAGGGATCATTGATATAATAGTTGTCAAGTCCCGGATATAGAGGGAGCTCACCGAAGCCCTTTGTGTTATAGCGGTTTTCTTCATCGGTCAGGTCCGCGAGAAAATCAAGCGCCGCCTGTTTGTGTTTGCTGTTCGGATTTACAAACACAAAGCCAATCATATTCACAGCAGTTTTTCCTCGCACACGCCCGACGGGAAGAACATAAATCCGCTCCGTATCATCTCTTCGTTTTCGGTAATTCTGAAGCATCATGCTGTCCGTTAATTTTATGACCGGATTGCTCCCTTCCAGAAGAATTCCTGCGTCCCGATAGCGCTCAATATGTGCGAAGAAATCATCGATGATCGCCCTCGCGTTCTCCGGCGGCTTATCTTCCGTGAACTTCCCCTGATCCTGCAATTCGCTGATCAGGAGATTGCTGAGAAAGATCCACTTGTACTGATCAAACAGACCTCGCCCTTCCCCGGAAGCCAGTAATTCATCACCGATTTTCCAAAGATCGTCCATGGTCATCCTGACGACGCCGTCTTCCAAGTCGGATGCTGAAACCAGCTTCCGATCGATCGAAAACAAGCGGAAGAAAACATCGGTGGGAATCGCTGCATATTGTCCGTCAGATGAAACCAGATTCATGAGCCCGGGCGTCGTCTCACGGAGATTCTTGTCAAGCCGTTCATTTTCACTCAAATCGGTATAAATCTTGTATTTCAGGAAGGAGTTGACAAATACAGGCGTGTCCATGAAGGAACCGGATACATAAACCAGATCAAAGTCGTCATCTCCGGCTATAAGGCGGGTGTTGAGCTTGTCGAAGAAGATTTCGTCTTCATAAGATACGATTCGAGACGAGATAGCGGAGAGCTCATTCCAGCCCGTCAGCTTTCTATGCCCATCGGAATTTGTCAGGATTGTCACCGTTTCCCCGGTATCAACACGGGCGCGCAAATAGAGAACAGCTTCTCCCTCCGGAAGAACGACAATATTGTGTTCTGAAATCATGACTTTTTTCAAGGGATGCGTACTCTCTCGGAAGGTATACCAGACCTTTGCTCCTCCGTCACGGATCATGAAAACACAGTTGTTGTCTTGCCCCCACATCCAGATTCCGCCACAGTTGCATTCCAGCGCTGAGGCATTCTGTTCGGACAACACCTTGCTTCGATTCCTTTTGAGATCCATTCTGACGATCCGGGAAGAAGAACCGTCCGTCTCTGCCGTAACGCACGTGTCTTTGTCAATCATCCGAAAATCCAAAATCGGGGATTCGAGAGGAAAGGACGTCCATTCCTCCGTCTTATCCGTGAAACGGTATAGCGCCGATCCGTCCGAGACAGCGATGCAGCCACCCATGACATCCATGCAGACCGCCTCACCGCATTCCGCAGGAATGTCAACACGCCGCAAAACTCCCCTCATGTCAGCGTCAAACAGGAAGACTGCTCGCTCTGCATCGTCATATACTGCAATCCCGTCATCCGCGGTACAGATCATGGCAGGGGACGAAAGATCCGGATCGAAACAATCTTCTTTCCCGTCATCGAGATGAAGCCGGCGGATTTCACTTGAGCCGCTTTGTATATAACAGAAGGAGCTGCCGTACAGAGTACCGTCTACAGGCTGAAAATCAAGTTCATACTGGCTGTTGTGGTTCTGTGCGGGCAGCCCGTAGCGATCGGCGGCGGATGCGCGACTGCATGACGCAGACAAGAGCAGCGTGAGCATCGAAAGGAGTAAGGAGACAATCACGCAGATTCTTTTCACGATAGACCTCCAAAAGGGCACACGGAAAGTTTATACACTATTATACATCAAAACCAGACTATTGTCAACAAAGGATTGTTGAGGCAATGGAACCACGAAAGCACTAAGCCGAACACGTTGAGATACGATTCCCGAAACCGAGGAATTCCGCGAGGGAGGAGCAGGTCGGTTTTCTTTTTATACTGTCACCCCTTCAGCTTGTAGACGAATTCTTCGCAGAGGATCTCTGCGCATTCCGCCGCGCTCATCTCCCCGTTGCTGAACGCGGAGACGGCCTGCATCAGCGTCGCCTTCTCTCCCGTCGTGAGATCGAGGGTATGGACGGCGGCTTGATCCTCGACGAGATAATACAGGGTATTTTCATAGACGTCCCCGGCGATCACTAATTTCTCCGTCTCGAAATTGACCTGCTCCGTCGTCTGCGGCAGCAGGGCGCGGTCGGTGTCCTCCGGGAGCATGGTTCCCCCCTCTCCGCACGAGACCGCGGCAAGGAGCAGAACGAGGAACAGAATGACGAAGCGTTTCATGGATTCGTCCTCATGTGCGGTTATATTTCATTCATTATATCAGAAATTTCACCGTTTGTCAACCGAGAATTGACCTCGGCCACGGAGGCGCGGGAGGAAGCCGGATTTCTGCGCGCACAGCCCATGAAGCAGCGGAGACAAGCCCCTGAGGCCGAATAGGGTAGAGAGGGGAGAAATCCCCTCCCTCCCGTTGCACCGTACGTACCGGTCAGGTATACGGCGCTACATCAAAACAAAAATTCAAGTACATCTTGCGAGATAGTACGC
>JAEEGL016370336.1_pt1 | contig 17006 bp, 8 predicted proteins | sample 9134231 | NCBI WGS metagenome assembly JAEEGL01 (sample SAMN16246548, study PRJNA631951) | gut metagenome | biome: gut microbiome; feature: rumen; material: fiber-attached | host: Bos | place: Iran: Karaj | collected 2018-10
CTCCGCTTACGCAAACCTCAGCCTCGAGGGCATCGGACAGGAGGCGGAAAAATACCTTTCATGGCTCAAGGAGCACGAAGACGACATCCGCATTCTCCCATACGGCTACGCCCTCAAACAGGAGGCCTTCAGCGAGGAGGTCGTCACGGACTCCCTTGACAACGTCCTCGCACGCGTCAAAAAGGCCACCGAAGAGAAGAATGATCCTTTCAGCGCTGTTGTCAAGGGTGTTGACAGCCCATGGGACGTCTGCCTCGTGCGCCTCTTCTGGGTCATCACGCGGTCATCCGTCGCGGACAATGTCCGCGAACTGAACGAACGACACATGTTCGAAATGGAGGCCGGAATCCCGCACGAGGTGCGCGAGGAAATCGAAAAGGGCTTCGCCGCCGCCGCGCATGACCCGTCCCTCGTAAAGCCCCTCGGGGCCCTGCTCCAGAAGCACGGCGTTTTCGACCATTATCAGGACCGCTTCTTTGCGCTGATGAGACGATGAGATAGGCTTTCCGCTTTTGGCCCCAAGCTCCACGCTCTAAGCTCCAAGCTTTTGTTCTTCATTTGTTCTTTGGTAGGGGTACTAATTATGCATCTGTCACGGACAATTCTACTCGTAGCAATCACGGCGGTGATTGCTGTCACTGGCGCGAAGGCGGTCACGCTGCCGCACATTTTTGGTAACAACATGGTCCTCCAGCGGGGACAGCCGATTCCCGTCTGGGGCAAGGGCGCCCCAGGTGAGGAGATCGCCGTTTCCTTCGCCGGGCAGACCGCTACGACGCGCGTCGGCGACGACGGCAAATGGCGCATCGACCTGAAATCGCTCCAGACCAACGCCAACGGCGCAGTCTTCAAGATCAAAGGTGACAACGAAATCGCATTCACGAATGTGGTTGTCGGCGAGGTGTGGTTCTGCTCTGGACAGAGCAACATGGAATTCACCATGAGCTCGCGCCGCAAGGTCAAGGACTGGGAGAAGGAGGTCGCCGCGGCCAACTGGCCGCTTATCCGCCACTTCAACGTTCCCCACAAAACCGCAAACGTGCCGCTTGACGACGTAGACGCCGCCTGGGTTGACACGACACCCAAGACAATCCCGCCGCAAAGTGCCGTCGCCTTCTTCTTCGGCGAGACCCTGCACAAGGAACTCGGCGTTCCGGTTGGACTCATAAACTCCTCCTGGGGCGGCACCCGCATCGAACCCTGGACACCCGCCGGACACCCGGACGACCTCTGGCTGCTCCAGAACATCAAGGAGTGGAGCCGCCGTCAAGACGTTCCAACCGTTCTCTGGAACGGCATGGTCGCCGGACTCGTCCCGTTCGCCATCAAGGGTGCGATCTGGTACCAGGGCTGCGCCAATTTGGCCGACGGTAAGACCTATCTCGACAAGACCGTCTCGCTTGTCCGCGGCTGGCGCCGCGAATGGGGACAGGGCGACTTCCCCTATTTCCTCGTCCAACTCGCCCCTTACGCCTACGGCAATCCCAACGACACGCGCCTCCCCGTCTTCCAGGAGACCCAGGCCCGCGTCCCCGACGTCGTCACCAACAGCGGGTACACCGTCATCAACGACGTCGGCAATGTAAGCGACATCCACCCGACCGACAAGCGTACCGTCGGCACGCGCATGGCCGACCAGGTCCTCGACCGCGTCTACGGCAAATTCGTCCGACCCTGGAAAACGCCGACGGTGCTCGACTCGCGGATCGACGGAGACGGCATCCGCGTCGCCTTCGATAACGCCGAGGGGCTGAAGACCCGCGACGGCCAGCCCCCGACCTGTTTCGAGCTCCGCGACCTGTCCGGTGTCTGGATGCCGGCAACCGCGACAATCGAAGGCGATGAGGTTCTCGTCAAGGCAGAAGGCGTCAAAATGCCGATGGGCGTACGCTTCGCGAGCCACAACGGCTCCACGCCAAACCTCGTGAACGGCGCGGGACTGCCCGCCGGTCCCTTCCGCGTCGGCAACCGCTATCGGCTCGGCGCCGCCGAAGCCATCCCCACGGCAGATGGCTATGTCTGCGTCCAGCGCTATGACATCCCCGTTAGCTGCGATCTGAGCAAGTCCGTCCCGAAAACGCTCGCGACGGTCGACAATGTTGCGCGCGTCGGCTATCTGCTTGAGCTGCAGAACGCCGACGGTGACACCACTTTCGCCTTCGCGGAGATGGACGCCTTCTCCCCGCGCAGCGCCGACCTCGTCCTCCGCGGCGACGTGAAAATGCCGAATGTCCGCACCGTCGTTTCAAACCTCTGCGTCCGCACAAACGCCGACAAGCCGATTGCGACCAAGGACGCCACAGGTTTCGTGGAGTTTTACGGCAGCAACTACGGCACCGCGACGCAGGACATCCCCGCCGGCGGCGATGCAAAAAAGCATGACTTCAACGACGCGCCGACCCAAGTCACCAACCAGGCTCCCGGCTACGGATGCATCCAGATTCACAATTTGGCGAAAAAGGCCACCGTCCTCGCGTTCAACCACTTCAATAACGACCAGGTGCCGTGCGATGTCGGCTTTGGGAACTCGACCGGCGAACACCCTGACTGGACATTCGCGCGCAACGCCGGCAGCTACGCCGCCCGCCGCCTCTCCGTCTGGGTGAAGACGAAGTAACGACAACGACACTGGGGGCGGAAGCATATGGAAACAATCTCCGACACCCTCCGCGCCGAGCTTGACGCCTCCTTCGACAACGCCGTCTTCACGGACGGCCTGCCTCACGACGCAGTCAACATCGGCATACGCAAGGTCTACGAGGAGGGCGAGGCTGCCAGCGCGCCCTTTGCGGTGACGCGCGCCAAAATGCTCGCCTACGCCCTGGCCAATGTCCGTCTCGCCATCAACGCCGCCGATGTCTTCGCCGGCGTCGTCGAGCGCCACTACATGGTCAGCCGCCGTTACGCCCCTTCCACGTCTGACGCCTCCGGCATTGCCTCCCAGAACGCCCTTTCCAAAATCGCCTCCGAACGCGCCAGGGCCATCGCGCACCGTGACTTCCCCGACGACCTCGCGCGCAACGTGGCCGCCTGGGACGACGGCCTCTTCTACACCTGCGCCGACCTCAGCCATACGTCCCCCGACTGGGACCGAATCCTCTCGCTCGGCATCCCCGGGCTGCTGACCGATGCGGAGCGCTGCCTCGCCGCGCGCCCCTCCCCCTTCGCCGAATCCGCCGTCGTCTCCTGCCGTGCCCTGCGCGACTTCGCCCTCCGCTTCGCGCACGTCGCGGCGGAACGGGGCCGCCCCGACCTCGCGGAGGTCCTCTCCGCCCTCGCCGCGCGTCCGCCCGAAACTCTCCGCGAGGCTCTCCAGCTGGCCCTCCTCTACCGCCACGCGCAGGAAATTGAAGGCGAGTGGGTGCGCTCGCTAGGCATCTTCGACCGGCAGTACGCCCCCTTCCTCGAACGCGACCTCACCGAGGGACGCCTCACGGAAGCGTCGGCCGAGGACCTACTTCTGCGTTTCTTCGCCTTCTTCCATGCCGAATCAAAAGGACGCGATGCGGGCGCGCCGATTTGTTTCGGCGGCTACCTTCCTGGCGCAGAGGGGCGCGACGGCTGCAACCGCCTCACGCGACTCGCCTTCCGAGCCTTCCGCGCACTCGGCACGCCGAGCCCCAAGTTCTCGCTGCGCGTGAACCCCGACACGCCGCCCGACATCCTCCGCTTTGCAGCCGAGTGCGTCCAGGAGGGGAAGAACGCCATCGTTTTCGCCAACGAGTCCGTCGCCCGCCAAGCCTTCATCAGGCGTGGCAAGGAATCCGCCGACCTCGCGAACTTCGTGCCGATCGGCTGCTATGAACCCGCCATCATGGGCAAGGAACTCTCCTGCACGATGACTTGCGACTTCAACCTCGCCAAGCCCGCCGAGACCCTCTTCGCCGACCCCGCCTTTGCGCCCGCCTCCTACGAAGAGGTCGAGGCGCGCTACTTCGACATGCTCGGAAACGGCTTGCGCGAAGCCCTCGCCATTGCCCGGAAGTGGGAAATGGCCTGGCGCGAAATCAACCCGGCGCCGATCCTCTCCGCGACAATGGCCGAATGCATGGCGCGTGGCGTCGACGTCTCCGCCTTCGGCACGAAGTACGCCACCAGCGGCGTCATGTGCGCCGGACTCGCGACGGCCGTCGACACCCTCCTTGCCATCAAGTCGCTCGTCTTCGAGAAGCACCTCATTTCCTACGCAGAACTGGGAGACCTCCTCCGCGCCGACTGGGCGGGGCGCGAGGATCTGCGCCAATTCGCCCTCCGCCGCGCACCCAAGTGGGGCAGCGGCGATGCCGTGGCCGACACCCTCGGACAGCGCGTCTGCGAGACGGCCGCCGACATCATCGAAAAGGCCCCGAGCGCCAAGGAAGGCGGCTTCCAGATGGGACTCTGGTCCATCGACTACGCCATTTTCTTCGGCACAAAGACGAAGGCGACCGCCGACGGCCGACATGCCGGCGCACCGATTTCAAAGAACTCCGGCGCCTCCTACGGGTGCGACGCCGAGGGAATCGCGGGCGTCATCCAGAGCCTCGCGGGCGTCGACCACGCCCGCTTTGGCGACGGCGCCGTCCTCGACGCCATGTTCCCGCCCGCGACCGTCGCCGGGCCGGAGGGAGCCGACTTCATTGCCAACGTCATCAAGACCTTCTTCGCGAAGGGCGGGTTCTTCATCCACTTCAACGTCCTCTCGCCGGAACAGCTCCGCGAGGCGCAGGCCGCCCCCGAGAAGTATCGCAACCTTCAGGTCCGCCTTTGCGGCTGGAATGTCCGCTTCGTCAATCTCGACCGCGCCCATCAGGACTGGCTCATCGCCGAGGCGGAGGGACGCGGCGCATGAAGATCCCTGTCGCGGACATCCGCCGCCTAACGCTCCATGACGGACCTGGCACGCGGACAACCGTCTTCGTCAAGGGCTGCCCCCTGCGTTGCCGCTGGTGCCACAACCCGGAGTGCTTCTCGGCGGAGCCGCGCCTCCTCTTCCACGACAACCTCTGCGTCGGCTGCGGCCGCTGCGTCGCCGCATGTCCGCGAGGCGTCCATGCGTTAGTCGAAAGTCAAAAAACTGTCGCAGAGCCCGTATCTCCTATCTCCTATCCCCTATCTCCTATCTCCCATCTGCGTCCTGTCGAACAGGTGCGCGTCCCCGCGCACCTGATCGACAGGACGCACTGCCTCGCCTGCGGCGTATGCGTCGAGACATGCTGGCAGGGCGCCCTGGAAATCTGCGGGTGCGATTACACGCCCGAAGAACTCCTTTCCCTCCTCCTCCGCGACGAGGCCTTTTACGCATCCGGGGGCGGCGTCACCGTCTCCGGCGGCGAGCCGCTCCTCTACGCCGAGGCCATCGGCAAGCTTTTCGGGCTTCTTCACGTAAATGGCGTCCGCACGGCGCTCGACACTTGCGGCGCAGTCCCCTTCGAAGCTTTCGAGCGGGTTCTGTCCGCCACCGATCTCGTGCTCTTCGACATCAAGGGCATGGATCCCGTCCGCCACCGTGAGAACACGGGGCGGGACAACGTGCAAATCCACGCCAATCTCCGTCGGTTGGGTGAACTTGGCGTCCCGGTGGAGATTCGGATGCCGGTTGTGCCAGGAAGCAACGACGCCGAGGCGGAGTTCGAGGCCGCCGCCCAGTTCTTGTCGGAGATTCCGTCCGTAACGGCCGTTCGACTTCTCCCGTACCGCTCGCTCGCCCGGAAGAAGTACCGTGCCGCCGGTCTCGAGGACACGATGCCCGACGCCCCCACACCCGACACCGCATTTCTGGAGTCCCGCGCCGCAATCCTACGGCGGCATCTTCGCATTCCAGTCTTGCACTCCTGATTTCGGCCCTTAGCCCGCAGTTCCGGCTGCATCTTCGCATTCCATCTTCACATGCCTGATTCAACATTCCTGACATTTTGTCCGCACCGTAGTTGCATTTCGTATTTATCCGTAGTATAATGTTTTGTGTTCGGTGGTGGACTGACGCCCATGAGGAGGTCTCACATGAAGAAGAGGAAAGACCCTGAAAGCATGCTTGACGAGCTGATGCCGGTCGACGACCTGCCCGGCATGGCCCTGTACTTCGATGTCCTGCGGCTTGTCGGCTATCTGATTGGCGAACTGGTCGACTCTGACATCGCGGCGATACGGGCCGTTGTTCCAAGCTGTCATCGCACCGCCTTCTACTGCGGAACCTTCATGATGGCGGTTGCGCCTGTCAGCGCCGTGGCGGCGTTGTGGTTCGTTCCGCGGCTCATCGCCATCGCGCTCCGCAAGGCCCGCCGCCCCGGCTACTACGCGCGGGAGAAGGCGCGGCGCCAGGCGTTGGCGCACGAACGGCGCAGCACCCGCCGACGGACGACACTCAACCCCATCCCCACGCCTGAGGCGCTCTTGGAGCAGTTCGGTCGCATCCGCCGCAACCCGCGCGAGATGCTCGTCTTCGGCTCGATGCTGGAGGATCTAGAGGCGTATGTGGACAACAGCCTCGTCCGTGACCCCGACGGCATGATCGTCGGACGCAACGGCGGCATCAAGCAGTGGCTCAGGGAGAACTGCGCTGAGCTCGGAAAGCGGTACCACACGGTCATGCGCTACAAGGCGCTGGCGAAGCGCTTCAAGCAGGCCATCGACCTCGAAGACCCCGTGCCCGTCGCCTATGCGATTGCGGCGGCTGAGGCCCCCATCGGGGTTGTCGCAGGCAACCCCGACAGCGGCCGCACAACGGAAACGACGGAAATGCAATTACGGAGCGGACAGAAAATTGGTGGCGGTGATGGCGACAAGTCGGATGCGGACGAAAGCGGAGCTTTGCGCAATATGCAACTACGGTGCGGACAAAAATCGAAAGTGAAAGATAATAGGTACGTGGTGGAGGATGAAGGGTGCGTGGTGGAGGCGGTGACGCCGGAGCGATTCGAAATGATTCGCAGCTCAGCATTTGTCGCGGACGGGTATAGGAGGATGATCAGGTTCATGATTGCCGGCAATAATGCGAGGGCATTTCTCGCCGAATGTCAGGCTACGAAAAAGAATCTTGATGAACGGCTCGCGATGCTTCTGGAACCGGAGATGACACCGACATCGTCCGGTGAAGCATTCCCCAAACGCGATAGGCGTGTTACAAGCGCTCTGGCTTAACGCAACGGCATGCAAACCGCGAGAAGGCGTGCCCCTTGAGAACCATGCAAGACAAACATGCGGAGTTGAAGAGATCTCTGTTATAATCCAATTGTAACCTGTATTCACTGCAATCGCTTCAGATAATGAACCTGACAATCCAAGGAGCACATGTCGTAACGCCGGGCCATGACTTCGGCGTTACTTCCGTTCGCATCGCAAACGGCGTCATCGTGGCCGTTGGCAATGATGCCGCACCGAAAGCCAGCGATGAAATCATCAACGCCGACGGCCTGACGCTTCTGCCCGGTTTCGTCGACATACACTCTCACGGACGAGGCGGATTCGATTTCTGCGACGCCACCGACGAGGCGTTCGAGACTATCGGCAAAGGAAAAACCGCCGACGGCGTAACCTCCTTCCTAGCCACGGGGCTCACTCTACCGGAAGAGGAACTTGCCGAACTGTGCCGCTGCGCCGTCCGCTACCGGGAAAGGGGCGTCGGGGCCACCTGCCTCGGCGTTCACCTTGAAGGGCCCTTCTTCAACGCGGAGATGGCCGGCGCGCAAAACCCCGACTACCTGCGCAAGCCGGACGCCGCCTTCGTCAAGCGGCTAAACGCGATCTGCCCCATCAAGAAGGTCTCGCTCGCCCCCGAACTGGAAGGTGCCGAGACCTGCATCCGCGAACTCGTCGACGCCGGCATCGTCGCCTCCGGCGGACATTCGGCCGCGGACTACGGCACCTTCCAGCGCGCCCGCGCCGCCGGCATGACGCACCTGACGCACTTCTGCAACGCGATGATGCCCATCCACCACCTCCGGCCGACGATGGTGACGGGCGGGCTGCTCGCGGATGACGTCTTCGTGGAAATCATCACGGACGGCGTACACCTTTCCGACCCGATGATCGAGCTCATCGCCCGCATGAAGGGGCCCGACCGCGTGATGGTGATCACCGACGCCATCCGCGCCGCCGCCTGCCCCGACGGAATCTACACGCTGGGCGGACTCCGCGTCCGCGTCGCGGACGGATGCGCGCGCCTCGCGGACGTCCCCTACGACCCGAAGGCCGTCGTCTCGAACGTCGCCGGCTCCATTGCGCTCTACTGCGACTGCTTCCGCCGCTTCGTTCGCGTCACGGGCTGGCCGCTTCAGGAGGCCGTCAAGGCCGCCGGCTATAACCAGTGCCGTTCGCTCGGCATCGTTGACAGAGGCGAGATCGCCCCGGGCCAGGTCGCGGACATCGTGCTTGTAGACGACGACCTCCAGCCCCAAATGACAATCGTCGGCGGCGCACTTGCCACGGCGTAACCCCTGAACGCGCTACAGCGTGTGGGCCCCAGTCGCAAAATGCGCAAAGAGGATGCGGCCGATAACCTGCTTGCCGAGTTCGCCAGAGTGGACATAGTCGCGACTGTAGTACTGGTAGGGCAACCCCGATTCGTAGAGCCAGCGATAGGATGGCGTGAAGACGTCGATGAAGCCCCAGTTGCGTTCCGCGCAGCCGGATTTCAGTTCGGCGAAGCGCTTCGGCGAGAGGCCGGCGTCAGGCTTGGATGGCCCGTAGCCCGTCAGCCCCAGCGCCTCGGCTTCGGCCGCCGCATCGTACGTGCGCGGAGGAACCGGCGTCAGAACATCCGCACCTTTGGGAAGGCGCGTATCGACCGAAAGCGCGGGGGACATGACGATCAGCTCGGCTCCCAAGCCACGGATCATGTCCCCAACTTTGAAGATTGCCGCGTTGCCCGTGACGGGAAACTCATCCGTCGCCTTCTGCCAGTTTGAGATACCGCCGACGATCACGCAGTCCGGACGGTACGCCGCCACATACTTCGCGAAGTTTTCCGGCTTGCAGTAGAACCAGCAGCCAGTCGAGCCGCGCACCGAGATGAGCCATGTGACGTTGCACTTCGGGTATGTCCGCTTCACAAGCGCGTGGAACTGCGCGTGGAAAGTATCCTGCGCTATGGAGTCGCCGAGCAATAGAATTCGCCAAGGCCTGCCGGTCTTCAGCGCTTCTCGCGTCTCCGACGCGGAGAGGAAAATGTCCCCCGACGGCTTCACCATGACGGGCGGCAGCCGCGCATATACTTCATCGCACCACGCCGCCGCCTCTTCGACGGTCGTGGTCTCGAACATGACGTCCGTGACGGTGCAGCCTTTCGACGATTGGAAGAATATCTCCGCCGTCTTCACGCCTTCCTGCGCGAAGACGACGCGGGAGTAGCGGTTCGTCCCGCCAGCATAGACAACGTCGTAGTTGTCCGCGACCATATTGTCGTCAGCGTCGTAGAACGCGACAGCCTCATAGGCGCGCACGGGCGCGGACGCCGTGAACGAGAGCCGGTAGTAGGCGCCCTTCCCATCCGCCTTGCCCGCCAGCGGAATCCGCGGCGACTGGAGTTTCCCGCCCTTGTCGGGATAGAAGCCCTCGAATTTGTTGAAGGTCGTGCCGGTGGCGGTCGGCTTCGACGGCTCGAATGTCCATCCTTCCTGCGACAGCGACAGCGGTCCCGGAACGGAAAGAAGCGGCTCGGCTCCAGCTGCACCGATTGCAACGGAAAGGGACGATGCAAGAATCATGGCAAGTGCTTTCATGGGTCTAGATGGTTGGGACGGTCGTTCTCCGAAGGATTCAAAGAGATCGTTGACAGAAGCGTCAATGCCTCGTCGGGAATCGTCCCGTCAGGCTTGGGACCGACGTTCAGCAGGAAGTTCCAGTCTTTGGCGCGGGCGTTGGCAATGGCGTCATTCAGATATTGGGGCGTGTGCCATTCGGCGTTTCGGTTGTAACCCCAGCTCTTCGCGTCAAGGCTGTCGCAGACCTCGGTGAAACGCGCCGGGGCGCTACCTTGATCCCCTTCTCCGCGCTCCGGCGTGGAATAGTCGCCGTCGTCACTCCAGCCGCGGTTGTTGATCATGATTTCCGGCTGGAGCCGCCGTGCGAGGGCGTTCATTTCGGGGTCGACGATGTGCGGCGGGATGTCCCAGAAGAGACAGACGATTTCGCCATAGTGCGTAAGGAGTTCACCGATCTGCACCTTGACGTATGCGCGGTACTTGTCCATGTCAGGCATGTCGCCGGGATTGGGCGCTGCGAGTTGGTGGGTACTGAGCGGGTTGAAGGCGTTCGGATGGTGCCAGTCGGGGTTGGAGTAGTAAAGGCCAAAGCGCATTCCGCGCCGGCGGCAGGCGGCGGCGAGTTCGCCGACAATGTCACGCCGGCAGGGCGTGTGCATGACGTTCCAGTCCGTTAGGGCGGTATTCCACATGCAAAAGCCGTCGTGGTGTTTGGCTGTGAGGACGATGTATTCGGCCCCAAAGGATTCGGCCGCGTCTATCCAGGCGTCGGGATCGAAGCGTTCGCCCGTGAAGCGCTCAGCGTACTTCTCGTATTCGGCCTTTGACATGCCACAGCGCATCCATTCCTGCTCGTGGACGCCGCCGACGGAATAGACGCCCCAATGGACAAACATACCCAGTCTTCGTTCAAACAGATTCCACATTTCGCGTGCTAATTAATCAGACAGCGACCCTCGTCGTCTGCATCTGTAATTGATCTGATGATACTCTCTTTTAGTCCCAAAGTCAAATTTCGGATGGGTTTTGGTGGTGAGAGAAGGCAAACACCCCACCCGAAAAGAACATTGACGATGCCTTGGGAATATGGCATCCTCTACCTATCGTTTTTTACGCATTCATGATGGAGAAGAAAATGGCCAACAATGATTATCCAGCGGATTTGGAGCAACTCAGCGCAGGTCTGGTCGAACGATGGAAGGGCGTCGTTGTCAGCGACGTGCAGGCCTTCACCTGTGGCTCGGCGTCGATTTCATGCTTCGATCCGGCATCGCGAACAATCTACGCCCCGTACCTCGCCTCCCGCACGGGCTTTGGCGAACAGCATGAAATCGTGGCGCTCACGGCAATCCCCATCGACCATCCCGAGAGTGCCCGCAGCACCGTCCTGCTGGAAGCAGGCGTACCAAAGGACGGCCTCACCTTCGCGCAGGTCATAGACCCATTTGCCATTTTAGTCGACGGCGAAGTCCGTGTCTTCGCGCTCGTCGACACCGCCCGGTACTACCGTGTCGACTTCGATCCCGCCACCGGTGAAATCGGTCCGCTCTTGCCAGTCATGTGCCGACTTGCCCCTAGCGGCGAACGCCGCCCGCTCGATGCGGACGCCCTTCGCGACGCTCTCGTCTCCTTCGGCATGTCGGGCTATGATCTTGATGCAGACGCCGGTGAACACCTCATCTGCACCGCCAAGCCCTCCTGGGACGGACAGTCCTTCTACGGCGCCGCCACAAGCGGTCGCTCGCAACCGGTCGTCTTCCGCTGCGAGGACGGCGAAACCTTCGACTTCATCGGCGCCGTCCCCGCCCTTGCCAAGTACGAGTGCCAAATCGCCCTTGCCGGAGGCCGTCTCTTCGCCTTGCTTCGCGGCGCAGATGGGCCGGACTACTTCGTCTCGGATGACGGCGGCCGCACATTCGAGGCGATCGGACGCCTTGGAATCGCGGAGACACGCCCGCAGCTCATGTCATGGCGCGGCAAACTGCTTCTGGGATGCTCCCGCAATGGCGAGACCCCGAATCTTGTCCGTGACGGACGAAACAACCTGCATCTCCACCTCGCCAATCCGGCCAACCCGCTCGACCTGCACGAAATCGTCCATGAGATCGATTCGCTCGGCATTGTCTACTTCGACATCGTGGACGTTGGCGACGGTCTCGCCATGATCTGGAGCGACAGCCGCCGCTTCCCCGACAAGATCATCCATGGCAATCGGCAGGCCAAGGACCGGCTTGTTTTCGCGCGAATCCCGCTCGACGCCGGCCAAATCACCGGCTCCCCTGCCCTGCCGCCCTCGCTTCTCCGTTTCGCGAAACAGGTCGGCGCAGACTGCTCCAAACTGCCGCGACGGCTCGTCGTCGCGGGCGCGCACATGATCTACGAAACGGTCTGGCTGCCATCCGGCTTCACGCTGGAACTCGTGGGGGCTCATCTGACACAGGCGCCAGGCACCTTCTGCAACATCTTCCGCGCGGACAACGCGGAGGACATCGCCATCATCGGCAAGCCCGGCGCCGATGGAAAACCGAGCATGCTCGACGGCGGCGAATACAACGGACTCCACGAGAAAAACGCCGGCCGCGAGGGACGTCCGCCAATCTGGGTGAACAACATGATTCTCTTCACCAATGTGAAGCGCTTCCGCGTCGAGGGCCTCCACATGGCCAATCAGCGCTGGTGGGCGAGCAATTTCATCGGCTGCTCCGAGGGAACCATCCGCCACCTCTCCTTCCTCGCAGACCACACGTCCGTCACCGAAGACGGCACTGTGCTGGATGTTCTTCGCGCCGGCAAGTACCATGAAATCCGCGTCAAAAACGCAGACGGCGTCGACCTCCGCGCGGGATGCCACGACATCGTCATTGAGGACATCACGGGCTTCACGGAGGATGACACCGTGGCGCTGACGTGCCTCCCGGGAAGACTGGAAAAGGCGTTTCTGCCGCCCGACGCAGAATACGAAATCCGCGACATAACGGTGCGCAACGTCCATTCGTCATCATATTGCTCGATCATCAGGCTGCTCGCGCAGGGCGGGACGCACATGCACCGCATTCTGGTCGAGGACGTCAGCGACACAAGCGATGGCGAGACCTACTTCAACAGAACGGCCCACACCGTGGTCAACCTGGGCGACTGCCATGCCTACAGCAAGCCCCAGGCGACGCCAGACACCGTCACGGACATCACCATCCGCAAGGTGGGCACACATGTGCAGCCGCTCCTCGTCCGCGGCGCCGTCTCACGGCTCACGGCGGATGAGATTGGCGACTGCTAGGCGGCGCGCCGCAGGCGCATCCCTACCGCATCTGGATGGTGAAGGGGTAGAGGTCCTTTGCGAAGCCCCGGAGGTCGAGGAGGAGCTGACGCGCGGTGGAGAGTTCCGCGCCATCCGCCAGCGGCGCGCCGCTAACACCCCACTTGAACTCGCCGCATGAAACGCCGTTGCGCTCCGGAACGGTGAAGACGCTGTCGGAGAGGACGGTTTCGAAGAACCCCGCCGTTGTCTGCACGAGGACGTTGTTGGCAATAGCGGCATCGACCTTGAGCGCCGGGGAGTCCGGCGAGACCGCGAAGGTGTGGGTCGCTTCAAGTCCCGACGAAGACGGCTGGCCAAAGGTGTTCGAGGCGTGGTTGAAGACGAACGGGGCCGAGGCGTAGCCGCCTTCAGGCACCTCGAAGACGACCCCGGCGGGCTGTCCGGTGAGGACGTAGGGGCTGAACCAGGTGCCGGCGGTGAGCTTCGGAGAAGTGCCGCGGAAGACAATCGCCACGCCGTCGTTCGGGGTGCACTGCAGCGACAGGCGCAGGTAGTGCGTCACCGTCACGGTGGAGTCGTCCACGAGCAGCACGGTGTTGACGCCTGCCGCGCTGACCTCCTGCGCCGTGGCGGTGGTGCCGTTGACGAACTCGAGACGCGAATACGGCGCGCAGAGCTTGATCATCTTGCCGCCAGCCGAGAGCGCGACGTTGGAGAAGCGCACGAGGATGTTCGTGTAGGGAATGTCCCCGCCGTCGTTGCTGGCTGTCCGCATGATTTGCCAGTCGTGGTTAAGCGTAAGCGCCAAATCCTCGAATTTGACCTGCGTGTTCGCGTTGACGTGCTCCCGAACGTTGAATTCGTTCGGTTCATTGACGTACAGGCTGCTGGACGACCGGCCTGTGCCGCGCAAGGTGACGTCGGACGCGACATCGTTCGTCGCGTTCGCCCCTAAGAAGCCCATCGTGTAGTTGCCGTCGATTGTGACGACGACTGGCTGCCCGTCCGGGCAATCGTAGAAGCGGGTGGCCACGTCGACGTCGTTCGGGTAGCCGCGGCAGTCCGCCAGGCTTGAAGCCCAGTGCGCCGAATCGCTCCAGTTGCCGTTCCAGTCGCCGTTGACAGGCCGCCACGTATATCTGGCGTGGTCAACCGGGTCGATGGTGCCGGTCTGCGTCACCGACCAGGCGACGCCGTTGGGGACGCCCGCCGATGTGACGCACTCGTTGGAGACGACATACTCGTACCGGACGCTGCCCCAGGACGAGCGGCGGTAGTCCGGCGAGGTGACGGTTTCGGTCGAATCCAGCGCCGTGCGCGTGGCGATCGTGTCGAACGCGCTCCAGGTTGCGCCATTGTCCTCGCTCCAGCGCACCAGGACGTAGGTCGTGCCGGCGCCGAGGGCCGTGAGCGGCGCGGAGACGTGGAAGGTCTGCTGGTTGGCCGTAGGCGTGACATCGCCCCCGACCGACTGGCCGAGGGTGGTGAAGGACTCGACCGCCGAGGAGGCCGCGCCGCCGTTGCTGTCCACCACCTTGAGGCAGTAGTAGTAGGTGGTGTGCGGTGAGAGGCCGTCTACGGCCAGCGAGACCGCGCCGAGACCGGAGATGCCGGACGCCACGACGCTGAGGTTGTCCGCCACCGTGCCGACAAGCGCCTGGATGGTGCAGGTCTCGACGGACATGCCAAGAGACGTGACCGCGCCGGTGATCACGGCGTAGGCGCCGTCCACGCGCTCGACCGCGACGTTGGCGATGCTGGGGACGGTGTTGTCGTCTTGACCGAGCGGATTGTCCGCGACGTAGAAGGAGAGAGTCTCGGTCGACACGCCGACGACGCCGGCCGCGTTCGTCGCGACGGCGCGGAGATAGACTGTGCATTCGTCGGCGATGAGGTCGAAGGTGCCGGTGCCGACGCCGATGACGCCGATCGCGACGCCGTTGGTGTGGACGAGGGAGTCCTCGGCGTAGCCCCAGGCGATGGCGACGTCGGCGTCATTGTAGCCATAGCCGGCCCAGGCGACGCGGAAGGTCACCTCGCCCTTGAAGGTCGCGTCGTTGCAGGTCGCGCTCTGGAGCGAGACGATGGGTTGCGGAGTCGCCGTGCCGTCGCCCTGCGAGGGATAGCGGACGATGACGATGCCGTCGCCGCCGTCGCCGCCCTGGTAGTAGGCCTCGACGTCGCCGGAACCGCCGCCGCCACCGCCGCCCAGTCCGTCGGTGCCGGATGTCGCAGCGGAAGAATTGCCCTGGACATCCCTGCGGCTTCCCGTTCCGCCGCCGCCATTGCCCCCGTGGCCCGGAGAGCCGGGCTTGGTCGCCACCTGCAGACCGCCACCTCCGCCGCCACCTGCATAATAAGTGACTACGCCGGAGATGTCGGATTCAAAGCCGCCACCGCCGCTGCCGGCATTGCGGAAGTCACCGCTGTCAAGCGCGCTGCCGCCCTCCGTAAGAGCACCGCCGCCGCCACCGGCAAGCCAATCGGAATTGCCCCTGCCGCCAACAGTGCCCTGACCTTGGGTGGCACCGCCGCCAGCATTGCCTGCGTTCGAGGAACCGCCACCGCTGCCGCCGGCGAGACCGGCGCGAACGCCGGACGCCGAAGCCGTCGTCCCGTTGCCGCCGGCGCCGCCGCCAACCATCTCGATGTTCACGCTTCCGCTCCCGCTGCCGCCGACAATCGACGAGTTGCCGCCATTCACACCGTAGGCGTCGATGCTCGCCGTGGCCACGCCGCCGGTGCCGACATGGATCGCATAGTCCGCGCCACCCGTCACGTCAAGCGCCGCATTGTAGTAGAAGCCGCCCGCGCCGCCGCCGCCGCCGGCCCGGTAGCCGCCAGGGCCACCGCCGGCAACGACGAGCGCGCGAACCGTATTCGCGTATGACGGGGGCGTGAAGATGTAGTCGGTCGTGGTTTCACCACTCTGGTTGTCCGTGACGACGCGGAAATAGTGGATCCAGTCGTCGCCGATGCGCGTGACGAAGCCGCCCGTGCCGCCGACGCCGACGCCGCTCGTCGTGAAGGAACCCTCTTCTTCGTCGGAATCGACGCCCTCGTCGTTCGTGACCTTGAGCTTGTAGGAGTAGGCCGTCGCGGGCGTTAGCCCCTTGACGAGTCCGGAAAGGGAGCCGGCGGTCAGGCCGGAGCCGAGCGCTGTCCAGCTGGCGGGTTCCGAACCGGAAGTCGGCCAGACCTTGGCGTAGAACGTGCATTCCGCCGCCTGGGCGGAGCCGAGCGAGGAGAGCGTTCCCCCAAACTGGATGTGGCTCGCGCCGGTGTCGGCGATGGTGAAGGTCACGACGGGCCGCTCGACAATCGCGACCTCGACAACCGAGCCGGTCGTCAGGAACGAGGCGTTGTTGACGGTGTCGTAGTCGGCCTTGACGCGGACCGCGGTCGGAACGCCGTAGCAGAGGCGCACTTCGTCCATGACGCCGCCGAAGGGGCGGCAGTCTGAACCGCTGCCGCCGCCGATGTAGAAGTCCACGGAGCCGCTGGCGGCCGTGCCGGTGTTGAGGTTGCCGCCGCCCGTGTTTTTCAGTACACCGTTTACGTAGAAATAACCCTTGCCGGTCGATCCCTCGGCCGTATAGACGACGTCGATCTTCGTCCAGGTGTTCTGCGCGGCGCCGACACCGGAAACGCCGAGGTTGCTGGCGGAGGCGGTTCCACGCGAGAAGATGCGGAACGCATTGGCCGTACCGGCCTTGTTGTCGTTCGACTGGATGGCCCAAGCCGGATAGGTGTCCGCGTTCTTGCGGCTGACGTAGTAGGGGTAGCGGACGTTCATCTCGGGGTAGATCCAGAACGAGGTGGAGAAGGCGGGTGTCAGCCTGTCCACCGCCGCGCGCTTGGCGGAACCCGACGCGCCCAGGACGACGTCGATGCCGCCGGTTCCCTTGTTGGCGTCCTTGATGTTGTCGCCCGTCCTGCGGCCGCGGCCGACCTTGCCGCCCGAGACGGAGGTGCACTTGGTGGTGGCGTTGTAGAGCGTCGTGCCCGTGAGACCGTTGGTCGTCGAGTCATGGCCTTCGACGGAACCTGTTTCCGTACCATAGTCC
>JAEEGL011302969.1_pt1 | contig 17005 bp, 16 predicted proteins | sample 9134231 | NCBI WGS metagenome assembly JAEEGL01 (sample SAMN16246548, study PRJNA631951) | gut metagenome | biome: gut microbiome; feature: rumen; material: fiber-attached | host: Bos | place: Iran: Karaj | collected 2018-10
AGCGTTCAATCACGGTTGTTTGTGCCACACACTGCACGGTGTATAGCATCGGAGTGGTATTGATGGAGTGCAATAGCTCCTCCTCACTCACAGGTCTGTTCCCGCACGACAGCAGCAACAGGCATATTGCCAAGTATATTAGTTGTTTCATCCTATTGTTTTTCAAAGTCTTTAATAAAACCTTCCGTTAACCAATTCGCCAAAGCCTGGCGGTTGGAACTGAGCACAAAACGCTTCTGGTCGTGGCTGTTTTGGATATTCCCCAATTCCACAAACACAGAAACAGGTTGGGTATGAGTAAGCACATATAGTCCTCTTGAAGACACCGATCCCTCAAAGCCTCGATTTGGCTGGTGGCGATCATACTTTGCCTGAAATGTCCTACGCATCTGATTAGCCAACTGTAAGCCTTTCGACCAACCGTCGCGATGGTAGAAGAACACATCTATCTGCTCTCCCACATTTCGGCTATCCACATGCAAGAAGATAGCTCGGCAATACTTATACTCATCTTTCTCCTTTTTATATAGCTCATTGATGGCATCGCACCTTTGCTGCAGGCGAGCTACCTGATTTAGCGGAATGGTCTTGCCCATACAAGTTTCTCGTTTGCTATTGCTCAGGTATTGGTCTTCACGAATACCATCCTTGGCATCTTGTATGATGATATGTACTTCAGCCCCCTCCTGCATCAGGTCGCGAGCCAAACGTAACGCCACATCATAGGCATACTCATCTTCGTGTAGTTCCGTCTTGCCCACCTTTCCGATAGCTCCCGGATCAGGACCTCCATGTCCACTTACCACATAAATGCAGGCTCCCTTGAGTTTGCCACTCTCTACCTTACCTTTCGCGAGGTCTTTTCCAAACAGCGGTTCATTGAACTCATAGCCAATTTCATGCTTCTTGTCTTTCGTCTTGGTGTCTTTAGGTTGGGCAGAAGTCTTACCTGCCTCTGCTTGCCTTGGCTCGTTGCTGGTATTAGCAGGCGTATTCTGTGCCTTCGAACGCTTTTGAGCGGTAGGCTTGATTGGTGGTAAGGCATAGCTTACACCCAACAGCAAGGTGGTTTTCCCCTTGAGTTTCTGCTTGTTCAGTTCCAAAAATTCCTGGTAGTATTCCTTTCCATTTCGCCCATGACGTTGCAGGAAAGCGGTAATACCTTCACCCTTCCTCGGCTTGGCATATTGGGTCTGTGCTCCTAATGTCAAACAGAAAAAGCAGCATAAACAGGCCATAAACAGCCTCATCTTTATGTCAACACCTTTCTTATATAAATACATTTGGTGGCAAAATTATAAATTTTTTCTTAACTTTGCCCCCACCTTATTAAAAATATAGCAGATTTATGAAAAAACCGCTCTCAAAATTCCAGATGACTAGCATTGTGCTGTTGTGGGCACTCATTTGTTTCATCATCTTCACACAGGCCGAACGAATTGACGGTATGACGCTCACTTCGCTGTTCATTGGAACGGCACTGGTGTTCATTCCTGTCATCAAAAGCTTAAAGAAATGACATTTTTATCCGTTTTTCATTCAAAAGCAAACTTTTTTCATTGTTTTCGTTATTTTTTTTGATTTTTTGTTTGCGGTTTCCATTTTTATCTATACATTTGCAGCGTCAATTAATGGTTGACACCTAACAAATGGTAATTATCGGATAAAGTGAATTTACAAACTAAAAACAAAAGAATATGAAAGTAGCAAAGGTATTAGAAGATCTGAATCGTAGGTTCCCCAATGAACCAGAGTACATTCAGGCAGTTTCTGAGGTATTAAACAGTATTGAAGACGAGTACAACAAACATCCAGAGTTTGAGGCAGCCAACCTGATTGAGCGTCTGTGTATTCCAGATCGCATCAACTCTTTCCGCGTAACTTGGGTAGACGACCAAGGTAAGGTACAAACCAACATGGGCTACCGCATCCAACACAACAACGCCATTGGCCCGTACAAAGGCGGTATCCGTTTCCACGCTTCTGTAAACCAGTCTATCCTGAAGTTCCTGGCTTTCGAGCAGACTTTCAAGAACTCACTCACTACCCTGCCTATGGGTGGTGCCAAGGGTGGTTCCGACTTCTCACCACGTGGCAAGTCAGCCGCTGAGGTGATGCGTTTCTGCCAGGCTTTCATGCTGGAGCTGCATCGCCATGTAGGCCCTGAATTGGATGTACCAGCTGGTGATATCGGTGTTGGTGGCCGTGACGTAGGTTTTATGTTCGGTATGTACAAGAAGCTTACCCGTGATTTCAGCGGCACATTCACCGGCAAGGGTTTGGAGTTCGGTGGCTCACTGGTTCGCCCTGAGGCTACTGGTTATGGTAACATTTACTTCTTGGTTGAGATGCTGAAGACTCGTGGCGAAACTTTGGAAGGTAAGAAGGTATTGGTTTCTGGTTCAGGTAACGTGGCTCAGTACACCGCTGAGAAGATTCTGCAGTTGGGTGGTAAGGTTATGACAATGAGCGACTCTGACGGTTATGTTTATGACCCAGATGGTATTGACCGTGAGAAGCTGGATTACATCATGGAACTGAAGAACCTGTATCGTGGACGTATCCGCGAATTTGCAGAGCAGTATCCAGGTGTTAAGTATGTGCCAGGTGCTCGTCCTTGGGGTGAGAAGGCCGACATCGCTACTCCTTGCGCTACGCAGAATGAAATTAACGGCGACGATGCACGCAAGCTGATTGCCAATGGTGTGATTGCTGTTTCAGAGGGTGCAAACATGCCTTCTACTCCTGAAGCTGTAAAGGTATTCCAGGATGCTAAGATTCTCTACACTCCAGGTAAGGCTTCTAATGCTGGTGGTGTATCAGTATCTGGTTTGGAAATGACTCAGAATGCACAGCACCTGGCTTGGAGCGCTGAAGAAGTAGATGCTAAGCTGCACTGGATCATGGAGTCTATCCACGCTGCTTGTGTGAAGTATGGTACAGAGCCTGATGGTTACATCAACTACGTCAAGGGTGCTAATATTGCCGGCTTCATGAAGGTTGCCAAGGCTATGATGGCACAAGGTATTGTGTAAAAAGGTTGATTAGTAATCAGCGATATAAAAGGCGGCTCGAATGAGTCGCCTTTTATATTGAAAAATGACTTTCTCAAGTATATACTTCTAATAAGGTTGCTTCGCCATCTGGCGCCAATTTTATCTCTTTGGTAGATGCTGCCAATAGAAGGGTTTCACCCGCTAAGATAGTTTCAACAGTACCACCATCCACAACCTGACAAGCGCCTGAAGTGCAAATCAGAATCACGAAAGAATCGAGGTCTGTATAATCACATTCGATGGCTTCTGTCAGATGATAAACAGAGGTGGTAAACTTTGGAGATGACACTACTTCTACAGGCTCGTTATCAATGAGTTGATAATCAATCTTCGCTTCACCTGCAATATCTTCAAAGTCGATGGCATCGGCAGCTTGAGCCACATGCAGCGTACGGGTATGGCCATCTTTATCCTTGCGATTATAATCAAATATGCGATAGGTGACATCAGAGGTTTCTTGCACCTCTGCCACCATAGTACCTTTGCCCAAGCTATGAACCCTACCAGCTGGAATGTAATACACATCTCCTTCTTTCACCTGATAAGACTGCAAGGCCTCAGTGAATGAGCCGTCAGCCACCATCTCACGATATTCCTTGGGATTGATCTTGCGAGAAAAACCAGCAATGAGTTTAGCATCCTCGTCAGCCCCCAACACATACCACATCTCTGTCTTACCCAAAGAATGATGACGTTCCATTGCCAAGGCATCGTCAGGATGTACCTGCACAGAAAGGTCATCGTGTGCATCAATGAACTTTACCAACAAAGGGAACTTGCCTCCGAAGCGAGCATAATTGTCTGCTCCCACCAAATCTTCTTTTAAGAGTTTCACCAAACGTGACAAGGTATAACCTTGGTAAGCTCCATTGACCACTACAGACTCCGCTCCTTCAACGGCAGAGATTTCCCAGCTTTCTCCCACAGAGGGCATACCTTCGGTGATTCGTTTCAACTTATTTATCCTATCCCCACCCCAGATGGTTTGCTTCAGAATGGGGGTAAATTTCAGTGGATACATCATCTTAATCCTAATAGTTTGTTGTTTTAGGGCACAAAGATAACAAAAAGTTCAGACAATATTTGTTAGTATAAAAGAAAATGGCTTTATTTGCATAATAATTAAATTAGGCGCACTATGACGAGCACTATTTTTGATGAAAATAACCGTTCCGGCTTGAGACGGGAAGACTTTCAAGCCACCGTGCAGGACAAAGAAACAGACCTGTACATACTCAAGAATCCCTTAGGTATGGAGGTAGCGGTAACCAACTACGGTTGCGCGATACTCTCCATTATGGTACCCGATAAAGAGGGCATTTATGCCAATGTGGTGCAAAGCCATGATTCTATTCAGCATGTTATCGACAGTCCGGAGCCTTTCTTGGGAACCACCATCGGTCGTTATGGCAACCGCATTGCCAACGGACATTTCGTTTTAGGGCTGGAAGACTACCAACTAGACCTCTCCCGAGGCGCCTACACCCTACATGGTGGTCCTACAGGATTCCACACCCGTGTTTGGGATGTAGTGAAAGTTACTAACAGAAAAATCATGTTCAAATATGTGTCAGCTAACGGAGAAGAAGGCTTCCCCGGCAACCTGACTATAGATATGATGTATGAGCTGGCCGACAATCACAACGGCTTGTACATTACTTACAAAGCCACTACAGACCAGCCAACCGTGCTAAACCTGACGAATCATGGTTTTTTCAATTTGCATGGAATCAACAATCCAACTCCTACTATTTTGGATCATGTGGTAACCATCAATGCTGATTTTTATCTGCCTATTGACGAGAACTCTGTTCCAACAGGCGAGATTCTGAAAGTTGAAGGCACTCCTATGGATTTCCGTACACCTCATAGTGTAGGCGAACGCATTAACGAGCCTTTCGAGCAGCTGAAACATGGTACGGGCTACGACCATTGCTATGTACTGAACAAAAATGAGATAGAAGAGTTTGCCGAGGCTGCTACCTGCACAGACCCTGTGAGTGGACGACGCATGATGGTGTTTACCACTGAGCCTGGTGTGCAACTATATACCGGCAACTGGCTGAATGGTTTCGAGGGAGCACATGGTGCCACCTTCCCAGCTCGTAGTGCCATCTGCTTTGAGGCTCAGCACTTCCCAGATTCACCAAACAGACCGTATTTCCCCTCTACCAGGCTTAGGCCCAAGGAAACATACTATCAAACTACGGCCTATGTATTTGATGTAATAGATTGAAAAAGGATATAATTAACAATATTAATAACTTAAAAATTTAAAGAACTATGTCACAAGAACAGAAAAAAAGCGGTAGCATGGTAGCCATCATTACCATGTTCTTCCTCTTCGCGATGATTGCTTTCGTAACCAACATGGCTGCGCCTGTAGGTAACATTTGGACAATGGACGATGCAGTGGGCAACAACCCTGCACTGGGATTCATGGGTAACTTCATGAACTTCCTGGCTTACCTGTTCATGGGTATTCCAGCTGGTAACATGCTGACCAAGGTTGGTTACAAGAAGACAGCGTTGATTGCTATTGCAGTAGGTATCGTTGGTTTGTTGATTCAGTATGCTTCTGGTTTCAGCGCAGGTGTAACAGGCTTCAGCATCTATCTGTTGGGTGCATTCGTTTGCGGTCTGTGCGTTTGTATGCTGAACACCGTGGTGAACCCTATGTTGAACCTCATCGGTGGTGGTGGTACCAAGGGTAACCAGCTCCTTCAGTTGGGTGGTGCTTGCAACTCTTTTGCAGGAACAATCGCTCCTATCATGGTAGGTGCATATGTTGGTTCAATTACCAAGAGCACAAAGATTACTGACGTAAGCCCAATGTTGTTTGGAGCAATCGCCATCTTCGTAGTTGCTTTCATCGTAATCTATTTGGCTAATATTCAGGAACCACGTCAGCAAAAAGTCGAAGTTGCTGCTGTAAAGGATCCTCACAGCCCTTGGAGCTTCCGTCATTTCATCCTTGGTGCAGTAGCTATTTTCTGCTATGTAGGTATGGAAGTTGGTATCCCTAACACTTTCGGTAACTTCTTGAGCAAGGCTGAGAACTTCAGCGCATTTGATGCTGGCAATGCTGCTAATGCTGCTGCCATCATTGGTGGTATGACTGGTCTGTACTGGCTGCTGATGCTGGTTGGTCGTCTGACTTCAGGTTTCATTTCTGGCAAAATTTCAAGCCGCACTCAGTTGCTTACCGTTTCTTGCGTTGGTATTGTATTGGTACTGATTTCTATGTTCGTTCCTGAAGCTACCGGCGTTTCAATGGTAGGTTTTAGCAACGGTACTTTTGCAGTAAACAATGTGCCTCTGTTCACCGTATTCTTGGTACTGATGGGTCTTTGCACCTCAATCATGTGGGGTTGCATCTTTAACCTGGCAACTGAAGGTCTGGGTAAATATACCGAGAAAGCATCTGGTATCTTCATGATGATGGTGGTTGGTGGCGGTATCCTGCCTCTGATCCAGAACTCAATCGTGAGCGATACCATTGGTTCACTGCGTGTAAGCTACTTTATCGTTGTAGCTGTTCTGGCTTACATGATCTTCTACGCACTGATCGGTAGCAAGAACGTGAACAAGGACATCAAGGTTGATTAATGAATAATGAATAATTAATAATGAATAATGGAGAGTGGAGAATGAGTAACTGACTAAGTCATAAAAGATAATTATTCATTATTCATTCTCCATTATTAATTAAGTTTTTAGAACCATGGAAATAGAATACGTTAGAAGTCGCTTCATCAAGCATTTCGATGGACTGACAGGAGCCGTTTATACCTCACCAGGTCGTGTTAATCTGATAGGTGAGCACACCGACTACAATGGTGGCTTTGTATTTCCTGGAGCGGTTGACAAAGGTATCATGGCTGAGATTAGGCCTAACGGTACCGACAAGGTGAAGGCATACTCTATCGACATGAAGGACTATGTAGAGTTCGGATTGAACGAAGAGGATGCTCCAAGAACTTCTTGGGCGAGATATATTTTCGGTGTTTGCCGTGAAATGATCAAGCGAGGGGTTGAGGTAAAAGGCTTCAACACAGCATTTGCAGGCGACGTGCCTCTCGGTGCAGGAATGTCATCATCCGCTGCTTTGGAAAGCACTTATGCATTTGCGCTCAATGATCTCTTTGGCGACAACAAGATTGACAAATTCGAGCTGGCAAAGGTTGGTCAAGCTACCGAGCACAACTATTGTGGTGTGAAATGCGGTATCATGGACCAGTTCGCTTCTGTCTTCGGCAAGAAAGGCAGCTTGATGCGTCTGGATTGCCGTTCAATGGAATACAAGTATTATCCATTCAACCCTCAGGGCTATAAGCTGGTATTGGTTGATAGCGTAGTGAAACATGAGCTGGCTTCATCGGCATACAACAAACGCCGTGAGAGTTGCGAGAACGTGGTGGCTGAACTGAAGAAGACTCATCCTGAAGTGGAGTTCCTGCGTGATGTGACACCAGAAATGTTGGCAGAAGTGAAGGATGTGGTTTCTGAAGAAGACTACATGCGTGCTGAATATGTTATCGAAGAAATACAACGCGTGTTGGATGTTTGCGACGCTTTGGAACAAGGCGATTACGAAACCGTTGGCCAGAAGATGTACGAAACACATCAAGGTATGAGCAAGTTGTATGAGGTAAGTTGCGATGAGCTCGACTTCCTCAATGATGTAGCTTTCGATTGTGGAGTAACTGGTTCACGCGTGATGGGTGGTGGCTTTGGTGGCTGCACCATCAACCTCGTTAAGGAAGAGCTCTACAGCACTTTCGTGAGCGAAGTACGCAAACGCTACTTTGAAGTGTTTGGCAAACGCTGCAAGATTTACGATGTAGTCATCGGCGACGGTGCACGTAGATTAGACTAACGTATTTTCATAAGGAATAAGGAGTAGGGAGTAAAGAAATATCCTTTACGAACTACTCCTTTTCTATCCTCTCCTCCTATATCCTATTTCTGATAACATGAAGATTCTCTACATCATGGACCCCTACTGCAAATGGTGCTATGGTACCAGCGACCACATTATGCAGTTGTTCAATGCCTTAGAGGGTAAGTTGCCTTTTGAAGTGATTCCTGCTGGTATGTTGGCTGGTGAATTTGTTCAGAAGCAAACGCCAGAGAACGCTTTTGCCATCAAACGTAGTAATGCCACCATCGCCAAAGAAACAGGCAAACTTTTTGGGAAGGCCTACGAGTCATCTTTACAGGAAAAAGAGATGGTGCTTGATAGCGAGATACCCAGTCGGGCCATTATAGCTTGCAGACTTACCACACCCCAACTGACCCTGCACTTTGCCCACGAAATACTCAATGCCCGTTTTCATGAGGGTAAAGATTTGAATGAGCGAACAGTTTATTTAGATATTTGCGAGAGATTGGGAATTGACAAGCAAACGTTCTTCCAGCATTTCTCATCCGACGAAGCACAAGAACACACTCGTCAGGCTTTCCTCTTTGCTGAGAAATATGCTGAGCATTACCCCACTCTAATCTATGAAGAGAATGGAGAAATGGACGTTCTTACAGAAGGCTACTCCCCCTATTCATTAATTGAACTGCGCCTCAGCAAATTATTGAAAAGAAAGAATACAAATGTTTAGGATTAGACATTAGTATCGTCTAACCCTAAACGTTAGTAATGTGTAGTATGAGACAATAGTAATATGATTATGCCAAAGCTATCAGTTTGTCTTTGGCTTCCTGATACTCAGCCAGCATTTCAGCCATTACCTCAGCCACCGTCTGTATACCCTTGCCTTTGAACTGCGAAGCATTCTGACCGATTTCAACCTCTCCATTCTCAAGGTCACCCTCAAAGATGCCCATGCGATTACGGCCTGCACCAATGATCTCAAGTAATTGTTCTGCCGTAGCACCAGCAGCCTCAGCTTTATCGAGCTGTTCACGATATGGATTCTTAGCCATACGTGTTGGCGACAGTTTCTTCAAAATCAGCATCGTATCACCTTCTTCTAAGTTCAGACAGAAATTCTTGTAAGCCTCACTGGCAGAACTCTCAACAGTCAGTGCAAAGCGAGTACCAATCTGCACCCCCTCAGCACCCAATGCGTATGCAGCCAACATAGATGGACCATTGCCTATACCACCTGCAGCAATCAGAGGCAAAGAAGTAGCCTTGCGAACAGCAGGAATCAAACACATGGTAGTAGTTTCCTCACGTCCATTGTGGCCACCTGCTTCGAAGCCCTCAGCTACCACAGCATCCACACCTGCATCCTCACATTTCTTGGCAAACTTAGAAGAAGACACCACATGTACCACCGTGATGCCACGCTCCTTCAGCCAACTAGTCCATTTCTTAGGACTACCAGCCGAGGTAAACACAACTTTGACACCTGTCTCAGCGATAATATTCATCATATCCTCCACACCAGGCTTCATTAACGGTACATTCACACCAAACGGCTTATCCGTAGCTGCCTGGCATTTCTCAATATGTTCCTTCAGCAACTCAGGCGTCATTGAACCTGCACCTATCAGACCCAAACCACCCGCATTACTGACCGCAGCTGCCAGACGCCAACCGCTACACCAAGCCATACCTCCTGCAATCACAGGATGTTCTATTCCGAAAAGAGATGTTATTCTATTCATAATTCTATTTGTTTTTGTTTTGAGGGCGCAAGATACGAATTATTTTTCACTCTGCAAACTATCAGGCAATGCTACGTCATAGTTTTTCAGAACTTCCAACGTCTTTTTCTTATTTCGCTTGTTTCGGAAGTCCCAATACTCACGGGTAAAGAACTTTGTTAAATGGTATGCAAGATCTCCAGTAAAGGTTAGACCATTTACTGGTGGAGCAGAAAAGGGGATATCAAACTTCATATTGACCTCCGCCTGTTTGGGTAACTTAAGCTTAGGCATAGTATAGTCGAATTCCAGCCAAGGCTTCTCTGAAACTACCGACTGGCTTCCCACAAACCCATTCTCCTTCAGTTCTTCCAACGCATGCGGATTTAGCTTGATTTCCCCATCCGTCTTGAGTAACTGATCCAAGCGTAAAGAGTCGGCCTGCGTCCAATCCTGAGCACACAAAGAGCATCCTGCCATCATCATCGACAGCATCAACAAAAATCGCTTTTCCATTAAGATTAGGGATTTATTACCACCACCTATAATCCGAGTCCGCTAAAGGTTCATTACCGGAAGCATCTATCACCGACAATCCTCCTGCATGATTTACCTTGTTCCACCACCTTCGGTAATGAGCTGCTGCATCCAACAATTCATCGTCATTTAGGAAGTAGATACCCTCGTAGTTCACTGCATCCTTGTGCACCATACGACAACCCAATGAAGCATTCGTGCCCAAACGGATAGATTCCACCATCCAAAGGATACATTCACCCAATCGAGGCTTACCCCCTGCCAAATAAGACACTGGTGCTAAGGGGAAAGAAGATATCTCGCTCAGGTCTTCAGCATAACGCAACAGACCCTCTATATCATCCGTTGTGAAGTTAGGCATTGTCACCATGCCCGTTTCTTCATTCACTGCTAAGGTACCCGACTTGAGCAACTTGACAAACAAATCCACATCAGGATTTTCCATATCCAACGTATCGTCTGAACAGGAAACCCATGTCAGTGCCAATGACAACAGCATCAGCGACAACCAGTTTTGCATCTTCGCTCTCATATTGTTGTGGATTTAATGGGTTAATAACTCATGCGGACACCGCACAATAGATTCACATTGACAGCCTGCTCTGTTCGTAATGTACGAGTATTGCCATCAGTATCAAAGTAATGGGATACTGATGGTTCCGCATAGATGGCGAGGTTGTCATTTAACTTATAGCGCACTCCCAAGCCTGCGGTAGCAGCTAACTGTACAGGTTCTTCACTGAATGACTTGCCCAAGAGCTTCTCTGCAACACCACCTACTGTAGCATACAAATCAACCTTCTTACCCTCAGCCAGATTCACATCCAACTTCACAGGAAGAGATAATGATGATTGATTCTCGTCATCGTGCACAGGGAGATAATTGTACAACAAGCCCGCCTCCACGGATAAAGTCTTATTGACCTTGTGTTCCAGCATCATACCTGCCGTGAGTGGCATATTGAATTCGCCCTTTGGCAATGCCGTACCCACAGCTGGCTTCAATGCCCACTTGGATTCCTTACCTTCTACAACAGTTGGAGTAGCATTCTCTCCATTTGTACTTGCCAGATTGCCGTTAGAAGCATTCACCAAACCATTATTCGGATTGCCTCCCTTGAAATAGCCTTGCTCAATAATCTGTAAAGTTACTTCTACAGGTACCATTTCGTCATCATCGTCAGCTTCTGTAACTTCACCCAAAGATGCGGGGATTATGTCTGATTGACGATTGACGATTGACGATTGATGATTGACAATTGACGATTGACGATTGACGATTGACGACATCTCCTTATTATAAATAATAGGTGTAGCAGATTCTGTCAAATCATCCACCTCGACAGCATCCGCATTGGCCACAATCTCGTTGAAAGCCTGCTGAATCTCTTGTTCTTGAGAATTTAGTGTCCAAAAAGCTATTGAACCAGCTGCCACAATGAGCAGTACAGAAGCAGCTGCCACCCAACGCTGATAGATAGGACGAAGCACGACACGGTTTTCAGGTACCATAGTTTCCGTTTGAGCCATAACGGCTGTGAGGTCTTTCTCAAGACCTTCCCAGAATCCTTCCTTTACTTGCATCTTCACATCGCCCAAGGGTTGGAATAACGTCGTCAAATCATCGTTCTCTTTCATGCTCGATAAATTGTTTAATTTTTATTGCCAACAAACTTTTCGCATAACGGAACTGAGATTTCGATGTATCAGGCTTGATATGTAGCAGTTCGGCTATCTCCTTGTGCGCCTTCCCTTCGAAAACGAAGAGGTTGAACACCATCCTGCATCCTTCGGGCAAACCTGCCACCATCCGCATGAGCGTCTGCTCGTCTATGCCTCTACCCTCTTCTGCCACAGCTTTCTCGTCGATATCCACCACATCAGGCAACTCTTCTCCATCCATCCTCATAATGACATCGGTGTGTTTCTTACGCATGAAATCTACGGCTTGTGAACTCATCACCTTGTACATCCAACTTCTCAACGAGCTTTCTCCCCTAAAAGAGAAATGGGTGAAAATTTTGATAAAGCCATCGTGCAACACATCGTGAGCATCTTCCATATCACCTGTATAACGATAGCAAACGGCCAGCATTTGCTCCGCATATTGAGTGTATAGTTGCTTGCGAGCGTTCGCATCGCCTTTTCTACACCCCTCCACCAGTTTCAACTCATCGGCTTCCAAAACTTTCGTCTTACATCTACGCTCAATTTCCTTATGCTTTCTATCTCTTAGACGGAGATAAAGCCAAAAGGGAGGTAAACAATATTGCTAAAAAGTGTTAATACAACAATGGCTATGCCCCCATAAGTGCACAGCCATTCTTTATGTCAGAGGCATCAGCACGCTTTGAAACTCATATCCAAGCCCTTAACTGAGTGCGTTAAAGCGCCTACAGAGATAAAGTCCACCCCGCATTCGGCATAGTCGCGTAAGGTATCGAATGTGATACCGCCAGAAGACTCGGTCTCAAACCTACCTCCCACCATCTCTACTGCCTTGCGAGTCATCTCTGGGGTAAAGTTGTCGAACATAATACGATCTACACCACCCAAATCGAGCACCTGCTGCAACTCATCGAAGTTACGTACCTCAATCTCAATTTTCAGGTTCTTGCCTTTAGCCTTACAATATTCTTTGGCACGGGTAATTGCCTTGTCAATGCCACCAGCGAAGTCCACATGGTTGTCTTTCAACAGAATCATATCAAACAAGCCGATACGATGGTTCATACCACCACCAATCTTCACTGCCATCTTTTCCAAGATACGCATACCAGGGGTAGTCTTGCGGGTATCCAACACATGTGTATGGGTGCCTTTCAGACGTTCCTGATATTTGTGGGTCATAGTTGCGATGCCACTCATGCGTTGCATGATGTTCAGCATCAGGCGCTCGGTCTGTAACAGACTCTGCACCTTGCCTTCCACCACCATTGCCACATCGCCAGGCTTAACAGGGGTACCATCTTCCATAAATACTGTCACCTTCAATTCAGGGTCAAAACGGTGGAATACTTCTTTGGCAATCTCCACGCCTGCCAGGATGCCTTCTTCCTTAATGAGCAACTTCGACTTGCCCATCGCTGTGTCTGGGATACATGATAACGTGGTGTGGTCGCCATCACCGATATCTTCTGCAAACGACAAATCAATCAGTCTGTCTATCAATTCTCTTTCCTTTTCCATATCATAAATGCATTTATTATAGGGCAAAGGTAGTAAAATTCGGGGAAAAATGCTAACTTTGGAGGCAGAAATCCATAGGCATAGAACATGAAAACAGTATTATTGGTTGTTGGAAAGACGGTGGAGAAGTATTTCGTCCAAGCTATTGACGAATATGTGGAGCGTACCAAGCACTACATTTCCTTCGATTTAGAGGTGATACCTGAGTTGAAGAACACCAAGAGTCTGAGCGAGGAACAACAGAAGGAAAAAGAAGGAGAACTCATCCTGAAGTCGCTCCAACCTGGCGATACGGTGGTCTTACTCGACGAGCACGGAAAGGAGATGCGTTCCATAGAGTTTGCCGACTATATGAAACGCAAGCTCAACACCACCAACCGCCGTTTAGTCTTCATCATCGGAGGGCCCTATGGATTCTCCCCAAAAGTCTATGAAGCATCACAAGAGAAGCTTTCCCTGAGCAAGATGACCTTTTCTCACCAGATGATCCGCCTGATTTTCGTTGAACAACTCTATCGTGCCATGAGCATCCTAAATGGCAGTCCGTATCATCACGAATAGCTTGCATATTTTTTTATGTATTTTACATACATAGTTACACTTTATATGTTAATCATTTGTACTATAGCTAATTACCTATAGTGTAACTTTGTTTAGAAGTTACACTAAGGTACACTAAGGTACACTAACACCAAAACAAGTTGTTTTGGTGTGATTAGCCCCAAGCAAACGCCCCTTTAGAAGCAAGATAACGGTACCAAAACAACTTGTTTTGGTGTAAAGAAACTACTATTTACCTGTTGTTCAACCCTTATCTTATCCTGTGTAACTTTATCATAAAGATACACTCAGATATACTGCTATCAATCAGTCAGATATAGGCAAAAGTGTAACTATGTACCTTTTTTCTTTAAAAAAAAATTGCGAGAATTATAGTAGCCATCACCATCCCAACTGACTTAACTCGGCATCTTTATACCAAGAGGTAGAGCGATAGGCGATGTCAGAGCTGGCAGAACAATCGTTTTTCATTGGGATGTAATGGGTAAGGCCATGTGTGCCCTCTAAAGAGAACCAGCGAGAGGCACTGGCATAGAACTTGGGGGTGGAATACCAATAAGACAAAGCATCTTGATAAGCTTTAAGCCAAGCATTGAAAGCATCAGATGGCATCAACGCCTGCATCAAATCCACCATATCAAAAAAATAATGCAGACCTACGTAAGCCCGACGGTCATAATTGAAGATGTCCTGACGCAAAGACTCATTCTCTACCGATGACACACCCTGCAAACCCTTGGATGTAGCACTTGCCAAAGCATCAAGCTTGGTGCAATTGATGACACCTATCGCCACACCTCCGTGCCAATTGTCGCCAGATGGTATATTGTTGTTCGAACCATCATACCTGTCTGCATAATAATCGTAGAAAAGCTTACCAATATCCTGTGCTACACCACTATCTTTCAACATAGCAGATAGTACTGTGTCATAAGGAGCACCTGAAGCAGGGGTTTCTGTAGGGGATGCAATGAGGTAGTCAGTGCAATTCCTTAGCTCATAGGCCACTTCCATAGAAAGCATGTAGCAGGCATCAAACAACACAAATTCAAACTTCTGCCCCAATGAACCCAACACCTTTGCCAGGTCTGCAACGTTGGTCCTTACGGCATTTTCACTCTTAATAGTACCATTTTGCTGATCCACACCAATAAATCTTAGCGGACTATTAGTTCTGAGTTTGCTAATCTTGTCGGGTAACCATCCATCTCCATGCGACCAATACACAAATCCATAGCTCTCAGCAGGATAGTTTTCTTTGGCAAAATCCACCACCTCTTGAATGACAGATGGATCAGTCGATACCACATCCGTCTCAAATTGCTTCACCACCTGCAAGACTGGTTGACCATCCTGCAAGCTTAATCGCCAAATGGTAGGCAGGAAATCAGCCTCAGCATTATCGATAAAAACTAATACATTGTTAGTATTGAGGGATGTAGCATCCAGTGATGAAGCACCTTTAAGAAGTTCGTCTATATCCCCCGTATGATTGTCATTTTGCAGGAAATGGCTTAGGGAGTTATCACCTGCCATGTACAGAATGACAGTGCGATGCTTCTTCTCAACCGGACCTATGGGGTCAACTGGGTCTGCGGGCTCAACAGGGTCTGTAGGATTAGTAGGCTCATCTGTAGGCTCACTAGGATTAACTGACTCAGTAGGGTCAGTAGTATGCGTGGGATTGGTGGGTGTAGGAGGCAAAACAGAATCATCTTCTCCTCCACATGAGAAACAGATGACGCAGGCCATCAACATACAAGCCACACGTAAGCCTTTGTGAAAAAGGAAGTCCTTCATACCTGTACTTCAACGTTTCACCAACCAATACTTTCCAAACCAGCATCCTGATACCAGGCTGTTGAATGATAATCCCTGTTTCTATCAGCTGCAGAAGTGTCAGAAGACGGGATGTAATGAGAAACGCCTTTGGCACCATCCATAGAGAACATCTTGACAATGGCAGAATAATTCTGCGAGGTGGTGTTCCAATAGGTCAATGCACTTTGATATGCATTCTGCCATTCTACATAATCAGCAGGTGCAAGCACATTCTCCATCAAGCCTTGTATATCGTAATACCCCACATGACTTGAACTACCACGCTTATCGTAATCAAACACCTTGCTACGCAAATTCTTGACATCAAATGTCTGTGATGGGAGTTTGGCACGGGTAACCATAGCCAACTCTTTCAGCTTTGAACAATCAAGCACTGTCATAGAGACCCCACCCGTCCAGTTGGAATTGGAGTTCGTGACATTGGGATTATACTTATTATCGTAATACTTGAAGTAAATCTCACCCATTCTGAGCGCTGCATTTGACAAAGAGAACATAGCAGGCACCACTTGCTCATAAGGAGCACCAGGTCCAGGAGTTTCAGTGGGAGAACCTATCAGATAGTTCGTACAGTCTTTCAGCTCATAGGCAGTTTCCATCGACATCATAAAGCAGGCGTCAAGCAACAGGAAGTCAAACTTCTTAGGAGCAGACTTCAGCACCTGAGCCAATTCAATGATGCCTGTCCTGAATGCATTCGACTGATTGGCAGAACTGTTGTTCCAATCCACGCCCATCCACTTAATGGGTGAAAGAGACCGCAAGGCAACATTCTGATGCTTCCCAGGCAACCACCCATCGCCATGTGACCAATAAACAAAGCCATAACTATTGGCAGGGAAAGTGCTGAAAGCCTTGTCCATTACTTCCTTGATAATGGAAGGGTCAGTAGATGTCACCTCATTAGGATACTCCATGATATTTTCATGTTGCACATTGATGACCAACTCTTTTTTGTTTGGGTCAGTATCCGACACTTTCACATCTCCCGTCTTAATCAAACGAAACAGACTGGGCTTCAGAGACTCAGAATTCTGATCGTAGAAAACCAGCAGGTTGTTATTCTTATAGGTATTGGCATCCATCTTCTTGATTGCTTCCGAAAGCTCAAGCAAATCACTGGAAGCAAAACTACTCAAGTTGTTGTCGCCTACCATATAGATGAGCACGGTACGTTCTGCCACAGAACCTTGAGCAGGTGGCTGAGGTAC
>JAEEGL012011463.1_pt1 | contig 17005 bp, 9 predicted proteins | sample 9134231 | NCBI WGS metagenome assembly JAEEGL01 (sample SAMN16246548, study PRJNA631951) | gut metagenome | biome: gut microbiome; feature: rumen; material: fiber-attached | host: Bos | place: Iran: Karaj | collected 2018-10
AAGCCAATCACTGACGGCGGCAGAGACTTGATCCTTCCATTTGTCTATAAGGCTCTCTGACGAAAAAGAATCACCATCCTCTACCTTATCTTTGACAAGATGACTGATGGCATTCTCTACTTCTTTGTCAGATGTGAGACCAGAGACCGCCTTGACTCTTTCTATAAACCTTGCCGTATTCACGACAAAATTTTCGTTCTCAAGTGAACCGTAGACATTGGCTAACATAGCCAAGCTGACAACCATATTATTATCTTTCATTATGCAGTTATCTTTAGTTTCTTGGTCGTACTCACTTATAGCGTTCAGCCATACGAGCTATTACACCTTTCAACTCCCTTTGGAATTCTCCATCACCTACCACATATATATCGTCTCCATAACTTAACAAACGAGTTTGCAACTCCTTGTTAGGAATGACTTTGATTACAAATTCTCCTTCACCTTTTTCGTTGTCGAATTTAGAATTCTCAACCTGTGATTCGTGTATGGCCTTTGTATTAATTAATTGGTGTACCTTGTCTGTTGTTGTCCTGATATAAATCACTTCTTCTTTCCTTCCAGCCGGCTTTCGTATACCAACAATATTATCAAAGTAGTTATCATATTCAGTTGATGATTGTTCTGGACATTTTAGTTTGTCCTTTATTTCTACATTCTCAATACGATCAAACGCCCATGCATCATATTTCTTCACGTCTACATTATCATCCAAATCCAATCCAGCTACATACCACCTGTCGTTGTATCGTTTCAAATGCATGGGAGCAACTAACACATCTAACTTCTCATTATATTCATAATTAAACTGAATCTTTATCACTTTCTGATTAATAATTGAATCGTATATTTTAGGGATCCAATGCATGTTAAACAATCTCAAGTTGGATCCGAAATCTATGATTTTACGTTGGGGATGCTCGGGATCACAAAGATGATCGAGGAACATGTCCTGCCAACCAGGAGGAAGAATATCCTTGGACATAGCCAGAATCGTCAGAAAATCCTGTAGCCATTTTCTCTTTGAACCAGCCAGATAAAGCTCCAACCCATTATCTTTACCTTCATAATAGGCTATAGCAGAGCCTTTTTTCTTGACCGCATTATTTTCTCCATATTCTTTTTCCAAGAGCTTACACAAAGCCTTCTTTGCGTCCTTAAGAGATTGGTGGTATGATTTATCTGATAATTGTTTATTTCTATCAGATTCCTTTTCTTTGTATTGGCACAGTTTTTCATATAACTGGCCAACATCTTCATTGGACACGTATTCATACAAACCATTTTTCTTCTCCTTCATCAGATAATGAAACAGAACAATAAACTTAGACTTTGTCGAAGAACTTTCCTCAAGTTGTTCCTCTAATTCTTTGTAATCCATATGACCTATATTACTATTTTTTGCAAAATTACAATTTTCCTTTGGATTAACCAAATTTAGAGAAAGAAAAGTTTTCTCCATGGAGATAACAGACCTGCACTAAGGAGATATAAATGAGTTCCCTTGGAGACAATAAAAATAAGCCGTATCTTTGCACCAGAAATCAAAAAAACGAAATAACTATCAAATCAATTGAAATTATGAAAAAGACAGTTCTATTACTTATCGCCATTCTCATCACAATCCTTTCTTCAATTGCGGAGACGGTGACTAGACAGCAAGCATTGCAGAAAGCTCAGCAGTTCTTGCAAGGCAAAAATATCAGCTCTCAAACTACATACCGGAGGTTAGCCCCCGTATCCAATGAAGACAATCTTCCATTATATATATTCAATGTAGAAGACAACGGCGGCTTTGTTATCGTTTCCGGCGAGGACACCCTCCCTACAATTCTAGGCTATTCTGATAACGGTTTTCTTGATGAAGAAACATTGCCAGACGGGCATCCTTTGCACAACCTTCTGCAGAATTATGCCCGTCAGATAACCAACATCAAAAAGGCAGGAAAGACCTTTAATACCAATAATAGTTCACGAGAGGAAGTCGCACCACTTCTAACCTCAAAATGGGGACAACATGGACACTTTAATCTGTTTTCTCCCGTCGTGAACGGTGAACGCTGTCCTACTGGATGCATTGCTACTGCTTTTGCTCAAGTGATGAATTATCACAAATGGCCTCAAGCCGCAACATCCCCCATCGAAGGTTACACGACCTATGATGAGAAAATCGAGATGGCCGATCTGCCTTCTACCATCTTTGAGTGGGATAAGATAGCAGATGAGTACGAAGGCAGTGAAAACACTCCTGAAGCAGAGGCAGTATCGCGCCTAATGCTCTATGTGGGCTATGCTGTCAATATGAACTATACCTCCATGTCTTCTGGTGCGACCATTGATCATGCGCGTAACTTTGTGGAGTTTTTCGGTTACAGTTGCAAGACAAAAATAGTTAGACGCAACAACTATTCACCTGCTCGTTGGGTGACGCTGCTCCACAATGAACTGAAAGAGGGAAGGCCCATTGTCTACAGTGCTTTCAGTTCACATGATGGACATGGATTTGTGCTTGATGGTTATAGCAATGGAATGTTCCATGTCTCATGGGGCTGGTATGGAGCATGCGACGGATACTACCTTCTCGACATCCTCAATACCCATGATGGAGAAATCACCGGCGACGGATTCACGTGCGATCATAGTGCCATCATCGGACTTTACCCGCCCCAATCTGATGACGTAGAAGACCCACAACTTGACATCTACCCATCTATCCAACCCATCGAGCAGGATGAATACATTCGTTCATCTGTCAACACGGATTTCCAAATCAAACTCTATGGTGGCATCTGCTCTTACCGCGATGAGCCATTCAACGTAGAGGTTGGCTGGGGTCTATTCCAGAAAGATGAACTCGTCAGCATTCTATCATCAGAGGAAATGTCCATCAATGGTGACACGTACTGGCACGGTTACCAATGCAACAATGAGGTAAGGTTTGGTGCTGGACTTGCCAACGGGCAATACGACATCAGGCAGATTTACCGCTATGAAGGGCAAAGTGAGTTTACGCCCTGTCTAGAAACCTACAGGCACTATGTACATGCCGTTATTAATGGCAATACACTTTCTCTTCGTACAAGTACTCCCAAGGACATCAGCGTTGTGGTCGATTCGGTAGAGTATGTCGGTAGTCTCAAGGAAGGACGTGCCTTAGAGCTGGCTATCCATCTAAGAAACAATTCAGACGTTTGTGAAGTTCCGCTATACCTCTGGAAGGAAGGCGAATCTGGAAGGCTCAGCAGGGTGACGGCATATGTTCTACCAGGAGAATCATGTATTGCTTTGATGCACACGGTATCAACTGAGGACTGTAACCTCTACCTATCCACCGACATGAGGGGCAACGACCGCATTTGGTCTGGCCATATTGTCCTCCGACATGACGACTCTACTGCTATTCCCTCTATCGAACAGACGAAGTCCAGCAGTAGGCTGCATGTCTACGATCTCTTTGGCAGAAAAGTATCGACAAGATTCGGGTTAAAACCTCGTCTATATATTATTGATGGAGTAAAAGCCTTAATGAAGTAGATGGCAAACTGACAAGGAAGTTAGCATGCCTCGAACTATATAATTTCAAGAAAATTTGGTAAAATCAGGAAAAATCCATATCTTTGCATCCAATATATATCTACAACATCTAACAATTAAACAACGTCTATTATGAATATCAATGTCAATGCTCTGAAAGAGGCCTTTTATAAGCAGCTATATAACGATTATATGTCCTTTCTTAAAATTCATATAAAAAAGGACGGGACTGATGTCTTCTCGAAAACTTTGAAAGATTACCATGGGTTTGATGTTGATTGGGATTTGGGAGAAATTCGTAATGACTATACGATTAAAGAAATACGTATTTGTGCCTCCATAGAGGATTTCTTCAATATTATTGGATCTAATTCCAATGCTTTAGAGTATGTATCATTCTTGATGCAATATATTAAAAATGCTACCACAAAAGTTGAAGGTAGCTGGCTTATGGTGGAAGACTCTATTAACAAGTTAATTCTCAAGCATTATTGGGAACAGCGATGCATAGAGGGGAGCTTAACAGAAGATGGGGTTCTTACAATTACTACAAAAGATAAAGACGGTAAAACTATTCCTGTTGATCTAAGTCTCAATGATTTCATCAAAGACTCTTCATTTATTAAAGAACATCAAATCATTGATCTTATGGGAAAGCTTCCCCCTGTAGGATTAAATAGTATTGAGCAAGACATATACAGAAATCACGATAAAAAGTTCTTTACAAAACACCTTCATGCATCTCGTATTGTCCGTAATAAATTCGGCCACAAAGAAAAACTTCTTCCCGATAATTTTGCCGATGCTGTCATTCTCGCCCGCTTCAAGCTATATAGCTATTTAGCTGCCACACTATGCCTTGGGACAAAAGAGCCACAAATAGACACGCAACTTATCATTGAAGATCAATCTGAGGGTCACGATGCTAAGTTCAAAGTTTTCGAAGTTAAAATAACCAAAGAAAACGGGACAGATGAAAGGAAATATGAAATTCTAAGTGAAGTATTAGATTTCAAAAGAACATCTTTAGGATGCGAATACCAACTTAAACGGTGCCATATCTACTTAGTTGAAGTCTTGGATATGAGGCAAGAATTGAACTTGAAATGGTTCTCGTTAAATCCTATCGGCACTTGGGACGGCATAAAGCTTACGCTTTACGATAATGACTTTGAGAAGGTAGCCCACGATCCATCGGGAACTATGAGTTCTATTCATAAAATGAACGAACAGATTTCTGAGACTCTCACTCGCATAGATAAAACCCTATGTGATGGTACAAAAGAACAGAAAAAACAAATGAACCAGGTTCTTGAAGAATTAAAGAATCTGCAACAAAACAACTATAAATCTACTCAAGCCAAATATGAAGCCCTTTTAGAGGCTAACAAAGAACAGAGTAAACAGCTGGAAGAGATTAATACCACACTTGGAAAACAAACGACTATATTGGCAGAAATGGCAGCATCAATTGGTGAGAACAAAAACCACAACCAAGAAATTGCTTCTGCAATAAAGCTTTTGACAGAGAACCTTGCTCAGATCAGAGAGACTGTTTCTCTGTATCTCAACTCCATTTTAGGAGAACAAGAACAGAAAAGAAGAAATGAGAAAAAATGGTTCATAGTTAAGCGACTTCCAATCTGGCTTGCCCTTTGTGCTGCCGCCATCGGATGTTTTTTTCATTGCACCCGCCTTCAAACAATCTACTGGATGACATTAAAACCATTTTACATCGTATCACTGATTCTGGGTCCGATATTATTAGTGTTGTGGCTTTTGTGGATTTATCGTTCCACCAAAAGGAAGGAATTAATAACTCATCGGATAAAAATTGCCGATTGGAGTGCCATAGCACTATCAACCATATTATGGGGAACAGCCATCGTCGCAACCCCACATCCCACAGAGGAAGAGTATATTCAGAATTTCGGTTGGACAAGTAGTGATAATATCTGTCAGAAATTCATCCTTTATGTGGAAAAATACCTGAAGGAGAATCCTGAGTCTGAAGTTGCAAGGATAAAATTGGCAGAATACTATCTTGACATTGCCAACGACATGGATAGTGCCTTAGTTATTACCAACCCTATGACTGATGTCAAAAAATACCCGACTGGCTGTGTCTATGCCGCAGAGGCTTTCTACAGAAGCGAGAACTATATTAGAGTTAAGGAAATCATTGATGACTATAATCAGTTATATCCTGGGAATAGTCGTCTCGGACTTGACCGATTATATGCTCTCCTTTTAATTAACGGAAAAATATATAACGAACCAAATCCTGATTTAGGACTGATGATTCTTTACGAATTAGCAGAAAGAGGTGATTACCCAAGTGCAAATTACGACCTTGGACATTGGTCAGCTACTGACTTGGCAGAATGGAAACCCGGCACCGATGATGTAGCCGCACTACGTTACGATCTTCCCACCGCCGTTAAATACCTCCGCCGTGTAGCGGACAACATGCCTAAGGCAGCACTTGAGCTTGGGAAACTATATTCAGACCTTGGGGTTACAGACAGTGCCAGACATTACATTGGACTGGCTTTGACCCAAGCCAAAGGAAATCTTTACAACGAGGCACTTTTTAACATGGGGCTCTTGGAAGAAAGTCAAGGAGACAGCGTAAACAGTTTTATGAAAGAAGCACAAAATAGTGGCTATGAACCAGCTATTGAACATAAAACCATATTGGAGAAAGACCATCGGGCAGCTATTGAGCTTATGAGGAGTACAGGTCACTATAAAGGTCCACGTACCATTCCACCCATTGTATTTGAATATCTAAAAGCCAAAGAAATCCGCGATTTCACGGGTCTGGCTGATAGTGCACTAAAAGTGTTACAGGAACAGAGTCCCGATTGCCATTTTAACCGCACTTTCATCACGGCCATGGATGCTGCTATTGGTACAAGCCGAATGAAGAAAGACATTGATTCTGCATGGGTTTTGCTGAGAAAATCATCTGAAGAGGGTTGTCTCTACGCAAGAATGATGTGCAGCTATCAAGACGCCATCAACGAACTTGCCAGCGGCAGCAAGTCGATAAACATAGAACAACTAAACGACATCTTGCCCACCATTCCATTTGCTGGAGTGCTGCTTAGCGATTTGCTCATAAGAACCGGCCATTATGGCGAGGCCATAAAAGCAGCACAATATCCCATAGCCAAAAGCAACCCAGCTGCAGCATATATATTGTCATCCATTCCCAGCAGTTATGATATCACGACCGATAACAAATCATTCTCTGGGATAAATGACATTCATAAGGTACTGCTAAAATCCTATATAATCCAAAAAATAGTCAGGCTCTCGCCTCACAAGAACCGCTGGCTTATGGAGTGTTTTACCAATGACGCCATAAAAAGAAGCCTATTTAGAGAAAAACCTGACGAATCTCAAGTATCTCTATTGTGGCAGAAAATGAATAAGCACACCTCGGCAAAGCCCATACCTGATAACTATTTTGCCAATAACGAAGAAGGAGCACGATTATGGCTAGATGCCATTTCTGCAAGTGACAACATAAAGGCAAAGCTTAATGCAGTATTTTGGGCTATCAGAGAATCCAAAGACTCACTGCACCGGGAAAAACTCGTAAGAAGCGCTCTGAATGACTTACAAAGGGAGAAAAATGACTCGGAGGAACTATGGCAGATGTGGTTATGGTGTTTAGGATTCTGTTCTTCAGATTTACAACTAGCGTTGCGCAATGAAGGTGATGCTGCTTTCAAACAGCGGTATGACCAATGGGTGGAACTAATGATGAAAGGGAAACCAAGTTTGCCCAAGATGTTTCCTGATATAGAAACGGTGCAAATGAGAAAGCAAATCTCGATTTATGCATTACTTGACGAACTCACCTCACATATTTCAGAGTTCCGCCAACATATCCGAAAAGACGGGAAACCATAACAGAAATAAAGTCATATTTGAGATCATAATATTTTCTCCTTGGAGATAACAGATCTTCCCCAAGGAGAAATAAAGGACTTCCCTTGGAAGCAATAAAAATATACCGTATCTTTGCACCAGAAAAACAAAATGTTTAACTTTTAAATAGGAATGTTATGAATAATATGAATGCAAAGGCTATCTTAGCCACAGTATCAATGATCGTCATCGTAGTGTTAACCCTCTGTTTCAGCTCATGTGAATCAGAGCATTTAGCAGTGGAGTCTAATCTAAAAAACAAGTTTATGGCCAATATAGCCGGGGTGGACATGACCTTCATACGCCTCGATAGCCAAACTTGTCAAATAGGTACAGGTTTTGCTCCTGCTGTAAATGAATCGTCATCTGCCATCACAATTCCTGTGGAAGTAAAAGGTTTACGGGTAGTACGTATTGGCGAACTTGCCTTTGCTAATTGCACCGACCTCTCACAAGTCAAATGTGAGATTGTTGATCCCATTAAGTTACCATCCAGCGCTTTCCCACAAAAAGTGATGGATGAAGTTACACTGCGAATACCAAGACTCACCTGGCAAAGATATAAAGGATCTGACTGGAATAGTTTCAATAGCATTGTCGAATTACCTTATTACACTCAGGAGGGGGTGGAACTGAAGATTTATGTACAGGATGAGGAGAAAAGGTTGTTTAAGGTTGGTGACGGCAACTATCCTGCCATATCCGATACTGCCATCAACATTCTCACTCTTCCTGCAGAAGTGAATGGATTCAAGCTTTCCATGATTGACAGGTATGCTTTCAAAAGAAAGCACTTAAAAGGCTGTATGATTCCAGAAGGTATCACACATATAAAAGAGTCTGCTTTTGCTTGTTCAGATATTGAGAACATTAGCCTACCCGCCAGCCTCGCAATCGTCGATGACAATGTTTTCATGGACTGCAAAAACCTCACTAACGTCACTTTACACGAGGGTCTGAAATCCTTGGGACAAATGGCATTCTATAACTGCGCCATATCTGATATACTCCTTCCCAATACATTAGAACAACTTGGGGCGTCATGTTTTGAGATGTGTCCACTCTATTCTGTCACTATTCCAGAAAATAGCATCACGAGTATTCCTGACATGTGCTTTTCTTTCTGCACGAAGCTCTGTTTCGTATCACTGCCAGAAGGGATTAACTCACTTGGAAGACTTGCTTTCGAGGGTTGCTTTTCTCTTCACGACATCACACTTCCTGCTTCTCTCAAAAGTATTGGCAAAGGATGTTTTCAAAGTATTGACCTAAAGACCATCCACTCTCGGATTTGCGAACCGTTCCTTCTGCCAGCAAAGAATGTATTTTCTGAAAATAGTTACAAAGAAGCCATACTTCTTGTCCCGCCAACGACCACACCCAAATATCATCAGATAGATATTTGGAATAAGTTTACAAAGATCATCGAGGTTGAATGAGGTTAAAAAAGTAACAAGCACAAGCTACACCTCCATGTATATGCATATTATCCCAACTTTGACAGATGAAGTCAGAGTTGGGTCAATCATCTTCATATATAACCGTACATCCACCAAAAAATTACGAGTTTTTTTCATTATTTAGAGATCGGGATATTTTCTCCATAGAGAAAACTTATTGCCCTAAGGAGATAAAAAAAACTTCCCTTGGTAACAATAAAAATACACCGTATCTTTGCACCGGAAAACAACAGTTAACACAAAGAGCTATGGCAAACTCGAATAACTTGACTTCGGTCAGAATCGCCCGCCTCAACTACGCCGGCAAACTCTGGGAAATGGCAACGAGGCAAACCGGCAGCAAGGCCGCTGCCGCCTACTATAACTATAACAAGGCCTACGCCATCCCCCTGCAGGAGGTGGGCAGCAAAAGCCCCATCACTTGTGAACTCCGTAAAAAGATGCCCTAGTAAAAACATAAAGGACATTGGGGGGCGCGAAAGTTGTGGTAGATCAGACTTCGGGTAAGTCTAGCGCCCCCTCAATCCTTCTAACAATAAAAACTCATTAAATCCAGAAAACATGAAAAAGTTTCTTAGCACAGAAACCCTTGACCGTCTGCTACAGATCATTATCATCTGTTTCATGGCCATCATTGCACTGACCATCCTCGAGAGCTGCGAGGCAGAGCATATCAAAAAAGAGGAGAAACGCGATATGACGAAGAGTCTCCCTCTCTGCACGCTCAATCAGGCCGGCGAGGATGATATGAACATCGTCTTCCTGCCCGAGGGATATACTGCCGAGCAGATGGATGTCTTCATGCAGGAAGTCATGCTGGCCTGGAAAATCCTCCGTCAGACCAAGCCCTATTCCCATTCCTTAGACAAGATCAGTGTCTATTATTCCACCGCTTTAGCTTCGGTTTCAGACACCATTGGCTCTGGCAATACAGTCTTCGGACTGGCAACCCCCAAGGCTCACCAAGCCTACTGCGAAATCAATTGCGACTCTCTCTGCAACGTCTCGAGGAGGCTCTCTCTTCCCGTAGAGAAGACCATCATAGTGGTTATGGCCAACTGCGGTAAGGGAACTGATATTGGATACACCTTGATCACCACTCCGTCACCCAGGATGCCTCATCCGATAACGGTTGTCATACGCAGTCTGTTCTGCAAAAACCCCGCTGCTTTCACGCACGAGATGGGTCATGCAGCAGGTTTGCTTGCCGATGAGTACTACTACGAGAGCCTTGTCTTTGGCGAGCAGGAATCCAAAAGTCTGCTCAATTGGCAGAAAGAGGGTATCAGTCTCAACGTGTCTGTCTCCTCCAATGCTACAGAAGTATATTGGAGCCAGTTCATCAACGACGAGGACTTTGCTAATGAGAAAATCGGTATCTACGAAGGTGGCGACACCTATCCCAATGGTGTCTACAGAAGCACATTCAACTCTGTGATGCGCTACCATTTCCAATCAGATTTCTACAATGCGCTCGATCGTTATCTGATCTATCGTCGCATTGAGAACATGCATAGCGGTAGAGACATCAGCTACGAGGAGTGGAAGCAGATCGACCTCGCCCACGTCCAGCCTCCCATCGATTGGCACAGTCTCACCGGCGGCATCACCCGCTCAGAGAATCACACCTCTACGGATTATCAACTCTTCACCGAGCCAGATGTAATATGGGTGGAGTAATGATCGTTCCATCCATATCGGCATTTCACAAAACAATGCCAATTTAGATTTGAGATAGACAAAAAAATCTATTCAACGACTTCAGTACATTCTTTTTCCCACGTTTGAATAATATCAAGTATTTTGCGACAATATAAAACAGCTTGTTCCTTTTGAATATCACTGACCAAATCAGCATTACTATGCGCATGCGCATTTCGTATCTTTGTCAAATACGAAAAGACAGAACACCAATAACCATAATTCTCTCCTAAAACATCCTCAAACCATTCCCAATCATTCCGAATAAATGTATTGAATATATCACTCGTATGTGTATAGTCAACAAGATCGGCAAAAGCATTGTCTCCAAATTCAATAATAGCCTTCTCTCTTTCCTTTTTTAATCTTTGGAAGTTTGTTGAGCAATTCTTTAAACTATCTTCAGATATGCCATTATCCCTAAGATGCGGTATAAACTCTTCTTCCCAATCACCTCCGAAACAATCATCCACATAACTCTTTATCATCCTTCTAAGAGCATTTTCCGTTTCATTCCACAAAGGCCAATACTGTAAGGCAGTATAGTAGCTAAAAGCAAATCTTTTCGTAAAATAGTCGCTGAAACATATGTATCCTTTTTCTTCTACACCTTGTCCTTCGATAACACCATCAATAGAACCTAATAATCTTTGCTTTGTCCTTGTTGGTACAGCTTTAATAAAACCATATAACTTAAGATAATCAATAGCCCCTTCATATTCTTCGTATACTGGTCCACGAATAATTTGAACTGCGATTTTTAACAAGTTATCTTTATCAAGTCGATGAAGAATACTAGCAAATAGAGCATCCGCATCTTTACGTATGACTATCAAATCATCTTTATTCGGTTTGTCAAAGACTTCTCGTCTGATGCAGCAATCATTATATTTATCAAGGAGATATGGATGTCCGCCAACTGTGTATTCTGCTCTATTCCGATAATCTAAGGTAAGAAGTGGATAGGCAAAGCGGAGTCTCGCCCAATATTCGCTTAGTTCTTCGCTACTATACATTTTCAGATGAATTTGCACTCCGAATATCTGCGAGAAAAGACTTGGTGCTGTGCTGTTAACTTCAATCTTACCCAAATCCCTTCTAGATAATGTAACCAATGAGACATTATAAACACTCATAGAGCCCAATTCACGAAGAATTTGGAACTCTGTCTCTCCTTTTACTACAATCTCGTTTTCTTGTATCAAAGGATCACTGTTACATTCTCTTGAAAAAACTTTTGTTGCACTATCAAACTCATCTAAAACCAATATACAATGGAAACCCAGCAATTTATTTATTTTTCGAAATAGTTTCATTGTTAATTCCCGAATCTCACTAATCGTTGTTTCTGACGAGATTCTCTCTAGAGTAGTTTTCCTTATATCAGACCACCTTGAGAGTTGAATGTCATCAGTCATTTGTTCATCTATATCATTTAAGACAGCAATATAAAAATCTTTGCTGTTTGTAAAGTTAGACAATTGAGAATAAACAACAATTATGTTCTTATCATATAGAATCTGTCTTTGACTTATCAAAGTATGAAGAACAAGGCTGGTTTTCCCAACCTTATGAAGCCCCACAATTGATACATTGTCCAAACTGTTATTAATAATTCTGTCTTCAATTGTCTTAATTTCGTCATGTCGACCCACGAACCGATCACCATAGACTGGAGTTCCTAGCCCTGCTAAAATGTAGCTTGATTTTTGTTTATCCATTTTTCAAAAAGTTTTACAATTATTTTGTACTGATCTTTCCCTTCTGTCTCGATAACTTTTCTATCATATAAGTCTTTTAAGATTGTATTAATGTCTGTCTCGGGAACATCTGGAATGCATATGTCATGTCTTTTGCAGAATCCGTTTTCACCGACTCCCACAGCAACAGCCTTAAGAATTGCTTTAGTATTCATTTCTATTTTCAACTTCTTTTCTTTTTCTTCTTGAGGAACTTTTTCATTATTTATTTCAATATGACCTCCTCCATCATCAAAAAGGTTATCAAAATTATCAACCTTCATTTCTGCTATCATCTTTTCTGCGACAGCATTAACATCAGGCTCCGTTACTCGAAGCAACTTGTTCTCATTAATATAATCTACAATCTTACTACAAATCCACTGTAAGTAAAAAGGGCTTCCTGCAGTTAATTCATAAACCTTTTTATACGCAGCCTCAACATATCTATTATTACCTTGCCCATCTCGTATTGGTTCAATAATCAAATCTTTTGCATACCTTGGTTCCAAATAGGTAACTTCCCAATTTTCAAAAACTTGAAAAGCATTGCTTGCATATGGTTCCTTTTGGAATTTTGGTGTAATTGCTTGTCCTATTAACACTTCTGATATTGTAAACTGATTGTCTTGAGTTATCGCCTTCCATTGCTCCATAAAAGATTCATCAAGTTTTCTTTGTGTAGTTTGATTATAAATTGTTGTAAACTCATCTATTAATAAAAGAATACGCTTGTCCTCCCAGCCAGACATGTCCTTGAATGACTTATTAAGTTTGCGTAGTTCTTTTTTAAAGGCATTGATTTCATTTCCATAATCAATGACCATTCGATCAAAATCCCCGCTTAAAGGAGCTTTATAAGACGGAGTTTCAATTCCGTCGTCTTGATAATCTTCCAATTCTGCCCCAATAGTTGAGATAATTTGGTACAAAAGATCTTTAAAAGTAAATTTTGGCAACAATGCTGTTATCGAAAATTCAACACATAAGAAAGGTCCGTCTTCTTTACCAAGATCATATTTAATCTTATTTATTATAGATGTTTTTCCACTTCTTTTTTGTCCATACAGAATACAATGATAGGGTGCAGGAGCAAGTAGTTTCTTTTCTATTTTATCAATCAATTCATCTCTTCCATAGAATGTATCCCCACCTCCTTGGATATCGAAAGAAAGTGGACTCCCTACGATATATGGGTTTCTAATACTAGTAAAAGAATCTTTACTCTTTAAGTAAAGTGGTAATACCACATCCTTATGATCTGGCTGATTGTCCCTCTTTCTGAAATTACAAGTCACATTGAAACTAGTTGCTCCGTTTTTTATAACAGTTTGACTGATTTTTATTCGTTGGGTAAACATCGCATTATTACCACCATTCAAACTTTTTGAATATATTGCAGGCGAAGGTTCGCCTATAGGTGTAATTCCTCCCTCAGATCTTACAAGTAGTTCTATTTGGCTAATCGGAGATGCTGAAGATTGGGTGTACACGCTAAATTGAAGACTTGCAACGCTTTCATTATCAGCAATAACTTCATTATTAAGTAACTTAATGCGAAGATCAGGTTCACTGTTTTCTATAACGCGATCAAAAGATTCTTTAGATAATTTACCAATATGACTAATAATTTGAATAATACCATTGTATGTAAGTGAGGACGGATGCCTACGAATACCATCTTCTGCTTTTTCCAAATCACGAACAAGTTCAGTATAATAACGTTCTTTACTTTGAAATTTATTATCTTCAATATAGTTTTTTATAATTGGTATTGTATTATCCTTAATCTTTACTATTCTATCCTTGTCTAATTGATTTATCCACATATTATTATCCACACAATAATTTATTTCCGACTTAGCCTTTTCTGCAAATTCTCTAATTGTTGTTGCTTTCGTTAAGTCGACAAGCCGATTAATTGTGTCCTGATTTTGTCTGCTATGTTTTAAACTTGCTTCATTCCATGCTTTTCGGAACTGCTCTTCTGTAGAACCCACAGAGATTTCAATATCATTGTTGCGCATGTATTTTATTGATACTTCTCTGAATTTGGCATTCAAAAAGCAAATCGAAGAAAGACTATCTGCTATTGCTCCATTCCTTTGTCCAAAAGTCATCAAGCCATCCCAAAGCGCATTAAAATCAGGGATAGTACTCAATTCGTCTAACAAGTCATTTGTTTCTTTTGGAACATTTTTTACTATGTTACGATTAAAAACACGTAGTAATTTCTGAGAATCATTTAAATATGTCGTTAAATATTTGAGAATAACAATATTGGCAGCCCCTCTAGAATACGTTGGGACTGTTATAAGTGCGACAAATTCTTGCAAATAAAATCTTATTACATCTGCTTTAAAAACTGGTTGTAACACCTCCTCATATGCTTTATAATTGCAAAATTCACGCAATTTTGAGTACATCCCATCATAATTCGTTGGTTGAATTTGCGCTAACACCTTAGTCCACGAGAGATTAAGTTCTGCAAGTTCTTTGGGTTCAACAATTTTCTGTTTTTTCAAATACTTTACCCTATTTCTTATTTTTTCCAAACCACGTTTAGTAAAATTTCTCTTGGGGATATCGTGTTCAGAGATACCTTTATAGCCATTATAGCTATTAACAACTTGTTGTAAGAATTTACTTAAATCTGGTGCTTCTATTTCTTTATCTGTGTCGCCCGCTTCTACAAATACTAAATTAAACTCTTTAAGTTTATTTCTCGCCACATCATTCCCTGCGTTCATATCAATTGCCTGAGTAATTGTCTCAATAGCCTCTTTGTCTTTACCAATATTATACAACGACTGTGCCTTTTTGGTTAATAACCCAGACATCTCAGTTTGATTCGTTACTAATTTCTCAAGTTTTTCTATCGTATCAATAATCCGTTCATTATCCTGCACAGATTCATATTTGGGCAACAATATGTTAAGGTATTCTTTAGTCTCGGGAAAGCCTTGTTTGTAACTGTCAATAAATCGTAGCATCTCAATGCGATAATTATCACGTTTATTTTCGTCTTTATTTTCGCCATGGAATAATTTAATATACCTATCCGTAATCTGTTTGAGTGCAGGAAAAGCAGTAGCAGGATCGTTCATTAATGGCTTTAAACTTGTTATCGCTCTTAGATTGTCTGGATCTTCTTGAATGTTCTTCAACAATACAGATTGTTCTGATGTAATTACATTTTTTACCTCCTTTTTTACAGAAGTAGCATTGTTCTCGACTATAGTCAACAAAGAATTCTTAGAATTAGTCTCTCTAATTAATCCTTCCTCATCAATCTCAACTGGTACGCTCAAATAAGTAGGTAATTTATCTCGAAGAATTTGGGCATCTTTGCTATCTGGATATTGACGCAATATCTGAATAGCAACATTATATGCTGTTTGTCGATCTTCAATAGTATCCATCTTTAGAATTTTTTCAGCCTTGAAGATATAATTTGATATCGTATTGGGGCAATGAATACTACCAGCATATATATCGGATCCAATTTTGATAACACTGAAAACCACAGGAGTACCAACGGCTCTATTTTTTATCAAATTTTTATCAATAACCTCCCTTTCATAGAATTTGTATGAAGTGCCTGTCGTTTTACTGATAATGATGCCACTAGTTCCGCTTTCATCTATAGCATCAATTTTACCCAAAGCGCTGATAGGCCTATGGTCAATATTTTGTATGGGTCTTTCATCTATTTCATGTTCATGCTTTACTACTGGCTTTTTTGGAGCATCAACAATCCCTTTAGCCTTCTGCTGATTAGAAGGCGTATTTGATTTAAATGGATTCGCTTCCTTTGGCTTTGAAGAAGTGGCTGTGTCCATTTTCTGTTGGGGTGACTTTGCAGATTTTTTCAGGTTTTGAGACATCGGCGATACACTGCTAATATCAGTACCCTTTAAAAAATCAAGACTGCCAGAATTTGTAGATATAGCAAGAGTATCACCATCAAACCCTTCGACTACACCTGATAAAGTTTGACCATTATGAAGCTTAACATTTATCTGGTCCCCTTCTTTTACCCTTTTCTTAATGACGTCTATGATATTCATAATAAATATAATAATAGTTTTAGCTTTGCAAAGATAATAATTCTAAGCTAAAAACAAAAATAAAATCAAGTTTTTTTTTCTTTTTTCCAGAAAAATCGCATTTACTGATAATATAGCTCGGCAGATACCAATTATATAATAGTCGCTATTACGAGTCCCCGCACTATCTTTTTGACAGTGTGGGAGTGTTTTTAGAAGCAGATAAGGAAGAAGTATAGATGTTAGATAACACCATGTCGAATCAACATGAGAAGATAGCTGAGAGAAGCATGCATGGCCACTAGTACTCCTTCAAAATCCATCAATGACATGATGAATTCCACAGGATGCTTTTCGCTGAATTGTTCAATATCCATATTGATAGATTTTACAGATGTTCAAAATCATAACCCCAACCGAGCTGAAGATGGTGATAGATAAAGACGGTCTTGTAAGTCATGCGACGGAGATATTCTGCGCGGCTTGTGTCTCCGAGTCTGGCAGCCATCTTCATGCGATGGTCATACCAGAGACGGATGGCCTTCTGCTCAGGCTTCCAACGGAGTTCGTCTGCCTCAAC
>JAEEGL012986492.1_pt1 | contig 17005 bp, 17 predicted proteins | sample 9134231 | NCBI WGS metagenome assembly JAEEGL01 (sample SAMN16246548, study PRJNA631951) | gut metagenome | biome: gut microbiome; feature: rumen; material: fiber-attached | host: Bos | place: Iran: Karaj | collected 2018-10
TACTCAACCCTATCATGTAGTCCATCGTATTGCCAGTTATCCCGATGCTCATGGTATCTTTAGCAGTATCATGGACTACTGTTTCAGGCATGATCATAACATCCGCATTGATACCCATCGTGACAATAAAATCATGCAACACAACATAGCCAAGCATGGTTTCTCTTATTGTGGAATTATCTATTTACTGTCTGGTGATGAACGATTAGCATATCAGAAGTATGGAAAAGATTAAGTGTACCATCGAACGTGTGACGTTCCAGAACCCAGAGAACGGCTACAGTGTCCTCCCCTGGTCTTCCCATTCTTCAAGATGACAACATATAATTGATACAATATTTTTGAGGGTTCATACAACGAGCATTGTCTTATTTCGTATAATAAAAATCTTACACTATCTTTGCACCTAGAAAAATAAATCATAGGTAAAAAATTATGAAGATAGTGAAAAAGATATTGTTGTTTGTACTCCTACTTGTTGTACTAATTTCGGGTTATGGAGCCTGGATCCTTTTGGGAAGTAAGACAAGTAATCCAAATAATTATGTAAATGTTGGTGAAATCCCTGCACCTTGGGGCTTTGAGCGCGTAAGTGGTACCGACACAAGCTATACCACTTATCTTAGGTCATTACCCTTAAAAGCACGCGGAGCTAAGGTTCAGCTCTATACTGGTGGTGAAGCACGGTTCCAATCGCTAAATTATGCCGTGATAGATTTGCCGCTATTGTCGAATGCAGAGCAGTGTGCCGATGTGTGCATGAGATTGAGGGCTGAGTATCTTTATCAGACTGGGCAGTATAGTCGAATCCGCTTTCAAAACGTTAATGGCAAAACAATGGTATTTGGCGGTGGTTCACGAAAATCTTTTGAGAGTTATCTTAGGAATCTGTATGGAGTAGCAAGCACTTTTTCTTTGAGCCGCGAGCTGACCATGAGACCATTAGCAGATATGCAACCTGGCGATGTGTTTGTATATCCGGCCCGCTATGGACAGGAATATGGTCATGCAGTGATGGTGGTAGATGTGGCCGTCAACAAGGACGGAAAGAAGGCTTTTCTCTTAGCAGAAGGAAATACCCCCGCTCGAAATATACATATTATGCGTAATTTTGAGAATCCTTTCCGTTCTCCTTGGTTTATGTTAGATGATGACGCAGATAATTTGCTCCTATCTGTGTTCCACTATAAAGTGACTGACTTAAAACATTTTTAAATCGTAATGAACGATGAAACAACTATTATTATCTTTGGTGATTGTGCTCATGAGCATGATGGCATCAACGCCAGTTAGTGCGAAATCTAACAAGAAGAGTGTGAAAGACCAAGTCCCCACAAACATTGTAGTAAAACAGACCACTCATTTTAACGATGGGCGTACTCTAACTATTTATTATAAAAAGAACGGAACGCAGTGTGAAGTGTATTCTCCATGCAATGCCAACGACTATAACCTGGCAGATGCGTCGAAAATCAAGTCAACTAACTTTGAGGTGGTTGAGCGCGTTGAAGGTAAGCTCTACAAAAAGGCTTCTGTTGGTGAGGTTACAAGGTTGATTAAGCGATTGGTCAATCAGTATCTCTAATGATGGTATATGTGGAGATTATGCTGCTGTGTGTATCAATAGTGGTACTTGCAGCAGCTTCAAATAATAAAGAACAATGAAACGAAGCAGGAAATGGGGATGTGTAATTGTCACTCTGGCGATAGCGACTGTAGTTGTATTATTCGGCTTACATTGGGCATGGAAATATTATGGCTTACCGGAATGGCCAGACCGTAGAGAATACAAGACCATAGAAGAACGAGCAGAGAATGCATTAGCTTTTATAAAGCGGCATAACATGAATGAACACTATGCCCTGTTTGTGGATTATGGAATTCCATCTGGTACGCCCCGGCTGTTCGTTTGGGATTTCCGTCAGAAAAAGATAGTGGCCAGTACTTATGTGATGCATGGTCCTGGTGGCGGTAGCACTGACGAACATCCAAGATTCAGTAATAAGCCAGGAAGTGAGTGCTCGTCTTTGGGACGATTTCTCGTGACGAAAGAGCACGGCTATAGTCTTAAACGTAGTTTCCGACTAAAAGGACTGGATTTGGATAATCAATCATCCTATGCACGAGGCTTGATGATTCATAGTTCCTATTGGGTAGACAAGTGGTGTTGGAAAAAGTATATTCCCCTCCATCGAGCAAGCTGTAAGGGTTGTGTTACAGTATCTTCAAGAGGAATGAATTATCTGTGGTCTCTCGTCAACAATGAACAAAAACCACTATTGCTTTGGTCCTTTGTCAGTAAACAACGTTAAAAATAGCAATCATTCTGTAGAAGTATCAATAGAATTTCTTATATTTGCAGAATAATTGCGCATTGTATGGAATGGCTCAGAATATCAACTAGCACCGAATTGGTGCGAGTCGCCACGGACGAGATCGTCTATGTCCGTGCCGATGGCAACTATTCTGACCTCGTACTAACGAATGGCAAGAGCCGAAAGATGACATTTCAGCTTCATTTTTTTGACGAGGTGTTCCAACAGCTTCAAAACAATATGTTTGCTAGGGTTGGGAGAAGTCTCATCGTCAACAAGCGCTATATACACGTCATCAATCTCACAGAACAGATACTGATATTCTCTGGCCAGCAGATAAAGGGTGACATCAAGCCAATTGGTGTGTCCCGTGATGCATTGAAGCAGCTGAAGGAATTACTTGAAAACGAGAAAGGGGTAGACAATGGATGATATAAACATGCAGAAACCGGAAGTGCCCATCATCATCATCGAACGTGATGAGCAGCCACAGGCAAAGGAGTCTGTGGTAAAGGTTGTTGCCCCTTCCTGGAAGCGGAAGTGGTTGAAGAGAACACTTGCATTAGTGGTAATTGTTCTCTCTGTGATTGCTATATTAGCAGGCTATTATTTATGGAATTATTATTATAATATCGGCGTTTCCGTCTCAGTCACACCAGAACAGAATATTGAAAAGCTCCAGAAACCAGTAAAACACGAAACTCCGGAGATTGTGCAGTCCAGCGATAGCATCCTTGGGGTCGCAATGGATTTTTATGAAATTCACGGATTAAAGGCTTCAATAGAATTCGAAGAACCAGATACTGCCGACACCTCTGTCTATCTCTACTGTCGTTCTGCTGACCATAAGGCTGATAGCACATACATCGGATCTCTCGTTGTCAATGGAGAGGAACGACAAAGTGATACACACCGCTTAGGCTATATGGCGATGTTAGGAAGCAATAGTGTAATCGGCATATCCAGAAGTGAGAAGGTAAAGGAATATGTTCAGGATAATGGTGGATGCTTCTTCCGTCAGTTCATCCTCGTAAGTGACGGTACTATTCCTGGCCGGTTCTTCCTGCATGGCAAAGTGGAACGTCGAGCCATTGGTCGAATTGGTGATCAGCTCTATTACATAGCTACCAAAAATAAAGAAACACTTTGGGACTTTGCTGATGCTCTTAGAGAATATGGTTTCATTGATGCAATATACATTACTGGAGGAGCAGACTATGTATATTTCCGTACTATAGATGGTATACGCCACGATATTGGAGATCCTTTAACCTATCCCCAGAAAAAATGGAAAGGTATCATTCCATGGTTGGTATTCAGAGCATCATAATTTCATAAAAAGATTGTCATGGACGAACAGCATAACACCATTATAAGAGAACAAGAGTATTCGGATGCAGCCACGCAACGAACAATTATTGACTTGATAGATGCTGAATCAGGCGAGTTCATTGATGCCAACATGCTTGACACAATGACCGAGGCTGAACTTACAGAGTTAAAGGAGCTCCAGAGTCTTGCTAAAAAAAGTGGAAAATACAAATATGTTTGTGCTGTTTGTGGCCAACCCCTTAGACTTGACTCCAGGCATTATGCTTCACGACGATACAAGTCTTATTTCTTTTCCCATTATTCAAATGGCGATGATTGCCCTTTAAAGACCAGTAGCGATGCTGTGGATCCCGTTAGATCGACTATTAACTGGTATGGAAAATTTAAAGAGAGCAAGCTACATAAAGATATGTGTCAGAAACTGATGCAAGTGCTGTCAATGGATGAACGATTTAGTAAAATCGAATCATATCCAACAATCAATATCTACGGCGAAAACGTTCACTGGCACAAACCTGATGTAGCTTCGGACTTCTACGGAAATCAATTGGTTTTTGAGACCTTGATGTATAACACATTCCTGAGTAGTATCGTTGAAAAGAATTCTTTCTATCGAATGGCCAATTCATTTTTGCTATGGGTATTCCCTCATTTCTCGATAGATAATCAAACAATGTGTGAGAAGGATGTGTATTATACACATAGAAGAAACATCTTTGTGTTTGACAGTGAGGACTATTATCGAACAGATGATGATAAAGACAGTTCTAAACCTCAAAGGCCCGTTTTTGCTGAAAAGGGGTACACGTATGCACAGGAAGAATCTATAAAACGAGGGCGGCTAATGCTAAACTGCTACTGGCAGATTCCCGTAATACAAGGGGAAGAAGTTAAGATCGAATGGCATCACAAACTAGTAGATATATCTGAGCTTACATTCGATGCAATAAAGAAAGATGCATTCTTCCACAATTGCGACTATGACTTTAAAGAGGTTGCAGATCCCCACAAACGCGAACTAATTGAAAATTGGGAGCGAGCAAAAGAGGATCGTTGGAGTAAGATTTTCCAAGGAATAGAGGAAAGAAAGGAGCGTTTTGAAGCGGCACAGGACAAGAAAAACATTCGTGAAAAGGAAGAAAATATTCTATCCAAAGTGTTGACTGGACAGGTTGTTCCGGAACCAATAAAGATTGATGACAAATATGGCTATAAGGCTGATGACACTATATTCATAAAACCGCAATACGGGATGGCATGGCCTTTTAGAAACGGCCTTGCGATTGTTGCGAACAAGAGGGGTAAAAGAGGGGTCATCAATTTAAGGAATGAACGTGTATTCGATATAAAATACGACAAACTATCATGGTTAGATGTTGATAATCCTACTATCATAGTGTGTAATGAAAGTCCTCGTGATCTGCCAGAGTTGTACAATGTTCATGGTGAAAAGGTTCTAGATTATCAAATTAAAGGCATAAAAAAGATTAATGGAAATTTTGTTTTTATAAAATATCCTGATACAACATGGGGTGTCCTATCAAGTGATGGCACTCTCATCGCTGAACCTTTCTATGCAAAGATAGCCCCTAAAGACGAGGATAAGTATATTTTCAAATATGACGGAAGGACAAAAACTGTTTTGTCGGATTTAAGTGATGTTAAGACAAAAATAATCTCAGAAGTATTACCAGGGAAGTTTATCGCTGAAAGGCTATTGCTTTGGGGAATCGTTGACGCTATTGGAAATAGTATTGTTCCTTTTGGTTATTCAAAAATTGAGAGATTCTCAGACAATTATTTATTAATTGAGGCAACTCATAACTGTTTAAAACGTTATGGTCTAATGGATAATAACCTGGAATTTGTATTGCCGTTAGATACTGCTGAGATAGAGAAAATGCCCAATGGTTGTCTTCTGAGGAACGGAAGCCTATATAACTCCAACCTCACAAAAATGCTAACAGGCTATAGTTCTATAGAGCCATGCCCTGATGGGAATTATATATTAAGTCAGAAAATTAGAGACGGATGGAAAACTTCTTATCAGTATGGTCTAGCGGACAAATCTGGTAGCATTATCTTTCCATGCATTTCCCCGGAAATGGTAAAAAACGAAGAAGGTAATGTTGATTTATTATCCGAAAGGTTAGACAATGGAGAATGCATCAAGAACTGTTTTGGAATATATGTTCTTTTTGATCAAGATGGTAAACCCCTTACGGATCGGGCGTATAACAGCATGAAGCCCCTTCCCAATGGGAATATACTGGTCACATGCAAAGGTAAAACCGGAATAATAGACCTTGCAGGCAATGAGATAGTCAAGTGTACATACGATAACCTTGATTTAACAGAGTCTGGTGATGTCGGAACGTCATTAATTCCAATAGATAACTATTGCAGCAAGTCTCGTTATTTGGATCAATATGCACTGTGCGACTCAACAGGCAGTCTTTTGACAGAACATGAGTATGATGACATTTTTTCACTGGCTAATGGGTTCTATTTGGCAGAGGAAGGATTCAGTCAGTATATTCTTGACAAACTCGGAAAGTCGATTTTCACATCCAGCCTAAGTGAATCATTTGTTTTTCTTAACCAAGAATTAATCGAAGTCAAGAAGGGAAAACTGTGTGGTATTATCAACATTAAAGGAAATATTATTGTACCTGTTGAATTCAGTACAGTAGAATTGCTCCCCAATGGGAATATTAAGCTCACAAAAGAAAGTGATGAAATTGGCTCGGATGGCCAACATAAAAAACTATATGGTCTTTACAAAAATGACGGTTCTATAATAGTAGAGTGCAATTATTTCTCGTTATATACTGATGGAAAAGGAAACCTCAGTCCATCTTTTGAAAACTTGACGGAAGACCATTTTGCTGCTCATCAAATGGACAAATATGCTTTGGCAAATAGCCAAAAAGAATTATTGACCGATTTTTCATATGATTCATTAAAAGTCTTCGATGACAATTATTTCTTGGTTGAGAAGGATGGGGAAATAGGTCTAATCGACAAGAAAGGACAGGTATTGTTGTCAAATGTACCTAATTACAATGTTATTATCGATTGCCTTTCCCCAAATGAATTTGTTATCCAGCATGGTATAACCAAGGGGGTCGTTAACCATCAAGGAGCTCAGATTATTCCACAACAATTTTCTAATATTGTTAAGCTCCCTAATAATACATGGAAAGTAGAGAAGATAATTAGCAATAATATTTTATATTATCCATCAAGCAAATATTATGGAATTTATAAGGAGAATGGAGATGTCCTTTATGATTGTGTATATAAAGAACTTGTTACTGATGAAAAAGGAGAAATAACACCTACGTTTTCCGGTTCCGGAGAAAAGGTTTTTAAAGCAAGAATGCTTGATAAATATGCTCTTTGTTCTGATGAAAGAACCATCATAACAGATTACATCTATGATGACATTCTTGAAGCAGGCAATCATTACTATGTTATTATATCCGGCCATCAACAAGGCGTTATTGACCTCTCAGGAAAAGTACTATTACCTCTTTCATACAGAAAAATCATAACAGTTATTGATGAGGGACATTTTATTATTCAACACACCAACCAACTAGGGCAGAGCTATCATAGGAGGGGTTTGTATAAAGAAACTGGAGTGAATCAATATGTTCAAATAGATCCGCAAGACATCATTGATAACACGGGAACTATCATTTTCTCATCCAATTACCCAATTGAACTCAATGACAGAAACCAGCCTGTTACAAAAATATGCCTGTCTTTAGGTGATATTGTTGCTAGTGAGTTTTCTGGGAAATATGCCATCGGTAAAGATTCAGATATTGCATTATCTGATTATGTATATGATTCTGTAGAGAAGATGAATGATTCTCTAGTAATAGTTAGTAAAGATGATAAATATGGTATTGTTAATTCAGAAGGGGAATTAATACTACCAGCAGAATACAGTTCGGAGTTCGAAAGTTTATCATTGGGGATTGTGAAATTTTGCAAGGCTGATCAATATCCCAAACTATATGGATTGTGTGATTCGTCTGGTAAGGTCTTAGCAGAACCGATATACACCTTTATTCGCGAGAATAATCCAGGGCACTTTAAGCTTTTCTATCAAGAAGGCAGAGAACAAAAATCAAAGTACTTAGATTTGAAGGAAAGTAAAGAATTTGTTGTTGGTCAACAATACAAGGGGAAAGTAGGCGGAATCCAAGAATATGGCATATTTATAAATGTCTATGGTTGTGGCGCTGGCTTACTTCATATAAAACAATTAAGAAAAGTGGGAAAAGAACCATCCTCTTTCTCTAAAGGAGATACGGTGTCTGTAAAAGTAATCAATATAAGAAAAGACGGAAAGGTTGAATTTTCTCTGGTTGAATGACGGGTTTATGGAATCTGTACGGCATTAGCTGTTCTTGAGGAGGTTGATTGCTCTTTCAGCAATATCTTCGTCTATACCATAAAACGGGTTTACAACAAGCAGCCTCGGTATCTGGTGATCGTTGAAATTACTACCATCAAGGTCATCAATGATAACATATTGACACTCTACATCACATTCATTAAGCCATGCATCAATCTCATCACCACGATTTCGCCTAACCGAAGGCTCAGGGGTCACATCAGTAACAAAGCCGGGTAATCCTCTGGCTTCCCACATATCCAGAAAATCTTTGTAGTCCATCATGTACTTCCATGAAGATGACACAACAATATCCGCGCCTGTCTCGTCAATAATATGTTTGAGATTCTTTACACATGAAGGATCGAACACTATTCCATACTCGTCATTGCCAGGAAGCCCATTCTTATTTAAAATGTGGTCATAGTATGCCGTATCCATGACTCCATCAAAATCAAGAAAAATGATTTTCATAGGCAACTTTTGGAATAGATGCTAGTGAACTGTTTGGGCAATTGTGACTGCACAAATGACCTTTGCACCAAATCCCTCTAATGTCTGACGTTCTTGTTCTAGACTATTGCCAGTTGTACGAACATCATCGAAAAGTACCACATATTTCCCATTGAAGAAATATCTATCGTAAGAAACGCCACGAAAGCCTTCGCCGCCTTCATGCTTTGCAGTCCCGCCCGCAATCACCTGAATGTGAGAATAAGCATTAGTCATATTTAAATCACGGCAAACTGTTTCTGCGAATTTTTTATTCCGTAATTCAGTTTTTCTTTGAGTAGATGCAGTAAGACACACGAGAGTCAGGTATTCTGTCTTTGAACCGAAAGCCGAACGTAGAGCATTCTCGACAAGGTTTATTACAGTTTGCAAGGCACTTTCATGTTCATAATCAGATATGTTTCTTGATGGGTCGTTCTTGAAGTGCCATACTATGCGCCAGGTTTCCCACATTGAGGCAGATGCATTGTCCTTGTAAACTGCATAGGTATAGTAGTCGTAGAAATACTTGTGCTTCATTAAGCTATTACTATGTGAACTCCATGTGGCAACGCAGGCGGGCAAGGTGTTGACAAGGTTTCTCTTTTCATCTTCCTTACGTCGGCGAGCAAGCTCTTCTTCTCGTCTTTTTCTCTCGGCCTCTCTTCTTTCTGCTTCCCTCTTTGCTTCTTGACGGCGACGTTCAGCTGCTTTTTGCTCTTCGATTTTGGCTCTGAAAACAGAGTTGTACTGCATTTCATCACTCTCATAAGAGTAACGTTTGGACAATAACTTCTCTGCCCTGTCAACAGTTATGTCTGAATCATAGATAACACTCTTTTTGATGTTCCAAAATAGGTCAAAATAGTGCTTGGTCGCTTCTGGATATTTGCGTGCTAATTCTACAGCCTCATTTCTTTTTCGCTCCTTTCGCTCTTGTTCTTGCCTCCATCTTCTATTTTCTTCCTCTCTACGTCTCGCCTCTTTTTGTTCTTCTTCATAGGCTTTCCATAAAAAATACACACCAACTACACCGGCGATTCCGCATATCATTGCCACGCCGGTATCTTTGAAAATTGCTGCGCCGATAAAAACTCCGACCCAATAGCCTGCAGGATAACTTATAGCTTTTAAGCAACCGTTATCTTCCATTTTCTTTATCGAATTAACGTCAATATCTCACTAGGCTTCACTATAGCATGAGTATAACCTGATCGTAACAGGTCGGCCTTTTCCTTTGTCCCCCAGAAACAAGCGACGCTTTCGATGCCAGCTCCATTTGATGACTGTATATCAATAACCCGGTCCCCAAAAGATATTGCACTCTTGGCATCACATCCCAGCATTTCGAGGGCTTTCAGCATAGGTGCCGGATGTGGCTTGATAGGCTTCGCATCGTGATAGGCAACGATAAAGTTAATCGGCAGATTGAACTGCTGCACCACCTTCTCGACATATGGACGCGGAGAAGTGCTAACAATACAGGTCTTGATGCCAAATTTTCGGATAACATCGAATATTTCCTCCAGTCCTTCATAGACTGTGCATTGCGGGAGTACGGAATAAGCACCATTCCAGTCCCTCTTACTGCGATACGGTTCTGCCAAAGTCGTGTCAACCAGTGTCAGATCCAGGTCAAAAATAATATTCTTTCTCATGCGTCAAAAAGGTCAGTCTTTGCGGGTTTGTAATTCTTTATAAACTCACTAACGGCATCAAGGTCATCACCACCAGCAATATACTTAGCACCATATTTATTCACAAGAAGAGCGTTTCCAAGACACTTCTCATGCTTGTTGGTAGCTTCATCCTTGAAAAGCATAGTATAAAGAGGCTTATTTGCCTTTACAGTGGTCATTGCTGCGTGCATGGTTCCACCAACTTCCCCTGTTTGGATAACGAGAGTCGCCATAGAAAGGCCAGCCTGGAGTCTATCTCTTGCTACCAGATTGTATCTGTTGACAATTGAGCCTATACGATATTCAGAAAGAAGGAGACCACCATTGTTTACTATCTCTTCTGCTAAATCTTGGTTCTCCGGTGGGTAAATAGAGTCGTGGTCAAGACCGTTAGCTAGAAAAGCTGTTGTTTTACCACCGACTTTCAACGCTCCTTTGTGGCCACAAGTATCACAACCGACAGCTAAGCCAGACACTATATTAAAGCCTCTCTTGGCAAACTGGCCGGAAAGATACTCTCCACCGACCACGCCTTCAGGAGTAGCTTCACGGGTTCCAATCACAGCAAGTCCAGGTAGTTGAGCTATTGACAAGTCACCTCTGTACCAGAGAAGCAGCGGAGGATCCAACTTACCGTCTTCATTTATGGCCTTGCGAAGAACATCTGGGAATTCAGGATCAAAAAAACCCACCAATCCGATTTGTGCAGCATTGCTAGCTTCTATAATACGTCTCGCACACTGATACGCATTGTTCAAGTCTGACAGCGTTACTTTCTGAATGGCTTTTTCCTTCATGCCTTTCATTAATTCTGCCAACTCTTCGTAGGTATTGATGCTCAATCCTCTGTCCTCTATAGTTTTTGCTATAGCGAATATCTTCTGTGGTCCCACGCCCTTGACATCAACCTCTTTCAGACAGGTCAGGGTCAAAATCTGTTCTTTACTCAGTGCCATATTCAATTTGTTTTTCAGACTGCAAATATACTCATTTTTCTGCTAACGATTTGCATATTTAGCAATAATACAACATTCTTTAATCAATATTCCAGTATGCATCAGGATCTCCGTCAAAGACATCGTCTATATCCTGATCGCTCCAACCTTCTACATCCTGAGCATACGATCCGTTGTAACGCTCATAGGTCGGTTCTTCATCATAATAGTCCGGCTCATAATAATCCTCGTCATAATGACGCTTAGCCTCGAAGTCCTCTGAATCTATTACACCTTGCTTATACATAGTTTCAAACAATTAATAGTTATGCTACCATTGTGTTCCAATCAGGGTTGATTGTCTTTGCGACAAACAGTCCCTCTACAGAAGAAGCCCCATTCATCATCAGCTTGTTTGCCGTCTGTACGAATGTACGGCCACGAGTGATCACGTCATCCACAAGAATGACCTTCTTGCCCCTGAACACACTCGAATCAAAAGTAAAGTCAGCAGTCGGGTTGCTGTTTTTTCCGGCTATATGCCCAGCCTCAGAGTCTGATGATTTTGAGATCCCGTACAAAGTAGCCTGAATACCGGTTCTCTCAGTCAGCCTCCTTGCAACACTACTAAAACGGTTCGTAGTCTTTTGATGGGTTGATGCAGGGATGAAGCAGATTACATAGTTTGATTTGTTACCACTTACGATGTGATTAACAATCTCAACCATGTTGTTGAGGATAGACGCGCTGCAAACACCATCCTTAAAGTTCCATACTGCGTGACGATTGTCCCACTCACTCTCATCTGCAACATATCTGGTAGGCAGATATTCCATTGTGTAATAATAGCGGTACTCCATAACTTTTGTTTTTTTAATTGTTTAACTTTGATGTTGCAAAGATACGGCAATTCTGATGGTTATCAACGATTGTTGAAACGTTGCTATTGAATTAGCACTGAGTTTTCAGGATTAGTTGCAACGTTGCGACACCCCGTTTTTAATAGTATTCACCAGCCATTTCGTACATGAACTCTTCTTCCATTTGCTGCTGATAGAGTTCCTCCTCCATGATTTCGTTGGCCAATTCATCCTCATAGTACTCTTCGGCCAAGTAATCGTTGATGATTTCATCATAGTAGCCACCCCTATATCTGGGCGTAGTATCAACAGGAAGATTAGGATGGATGGTCTGAGCCAGGAATACCCCATAGACTGAGACAGCTCCAAGCGATTCGAGTTTGTCTGCGGTTCTGTCAAAAGTAACGCCTCTGGTTCTTACGTCATCGACAAGGATAACCTTCTTTCCAGCAAATCGATTGGAATTGAATTCCATATTCTCGGTTGGATTACCTGTCTTGCCCGTCATGTGGCCTGACTCGCGATCATAGGCAACATCAATGCCGTCAATATAGACAGGACATGCCAGATGGCTGTTCAGATAGCTAGAGAGGCTGCTATACCTTCTTAGATGCTTACTTTTTGTCGAGGCAGGGATGAAGCATACAACCCAGGCTGACGGATTTGATCCGATGACACCCTCAATCTTTTCCAACAACTGCTCCTTCGCGTAGGAGGGGCAATTGCCTTCTTTGAATGAATAGACTGCCTGACGGTCCTGCTGTTGCTTACTGCTCAGGCCTACATACTTCTTTGGAATGTACTCCAAAACGTTTGTGAATGAATGGTAACTCATAATTCTAATATTTTAATGTTAAACTTTGATGGTGCAAAGTTACGGCGATTTCGCTAAGAATCAGTTATTTCTGAAACATTGCAGTTCTGCTTCCGGATATCGTCTAATTTTCGTTACAACATTGCGACGTTATCTTCTAACATGCAGATATGGGTCATTATAAGTATGCCTCTCTGCTTCTTCATCTGTCCGATATTGGCTTATCCGGTTAATCTCTTTGAAATACGCCTTAATGACAGAATGTGGACTTGCGGAATGACCGTCGTTCTTATACCATTCGATTTCTTTCCCTTCCGGTGTTACGCATTTAAACCACATTTCCATTCCACAGAATCTTGGAGTTTGTGCATAGTTTGCCTTTATCTTTGATGGTTGGAATTTCCAGCCATTCATTAGAATCGGTTTCATGTCACCGTTAGTGTATACTTCCAGGTAGCATGTGTCAGAATAGGACATGCTCTTGCTACTCCAATGACTAATCTGCATAACCTCAACCATACATTTATGCATATAGCCCTCTTTCTTTATTGGAGTGGTAAACCAATATGTATCTTTCACTTCGTCCACCTTGCTCTCTTGTGCAGATGGCTCTACTACAAAATATCTTATCATAGTCGTAAACAATTAGATTCCTCTTAACTTCTCATGCAACTTCTCTGGCAACATCTGAGCAATTTTATCGAAAGCATAATTAGGTACATATATATCCTGGAGTTCCTTACATGCCCAAAATACATCGTCACCGATTCCCATAAGAGATCCAGGAAGGGTAATCTTGTTTAATAAGTCACAATTGCTAAATGCTTCCTTTTCTATAAATAGTGTACCTTCCGGTATTACAATCTCGCGAAGAGCGGTGCAGTTCGAGAAACATCCTGTATTGATGAGCTTCAACGACAAAGGAAGTCTAACTTCAATGAGGTTATAACAATTCATAAAAGTATTCTCACCAATGGCAGTAACCTTATCCGAGACGTATACTGTTTCCAATTCTGTGCTATTGGCAAAGGCTCTATCTCCGATGACAGCGGTGTATTCACTCGTCTTATATGCCCTTCTGCCATACACGCCCTTCTTTAAGAAGCAGCCACTGCTTCCTAAAGGTACATATTCAGCACCGTTAGGATCATTCCAGGATGACTTGTTCTCGTGCTGCTTCTGAGCAGTTCTATCCATGAGATTGATACGGGTGATCATGTCATCATCACCATTTCTGATGTTCCCAAGCCACTTCTCGACATCCTCAATGGATGTGATTTTCGTAATTGTTCCGTTATTCTCTAAATAACCGCAAACTGATGTTGATTCTTGATTCATAATACTATGCTGCTAATTTGTTGTGAAAATATTTATTATCAATATATGACAAGATCTTATCCATAGTCATGCAGACTTGGCCATCCCATTCTGCATCGATTGTTGGATAGCACTCATAGATCTCGTATTCATTGCAGTGCCAGGTTAGCTGGATATTATTAGGCAGATAGACATAGACGAGGTAACACGCGTTCTTACCTGCCTCGTCATTGATTCCGTATCTCCAGCCCAGTTCTTCGAGGAAGTCAGCCATCTGGTAAAGGAGGATTGTCTTTCGCTCATAGATTATTTCCTTCAGGTAGCCTTTGTGTTGCTTTGCAGACAAGTTCGCGTATTCCGTTTCGAGTAATAACTGCAACAGCTTTGTCTCATGGTCTTTTGTTGTTTTTGCCAGCTTTCCCAGAAGTTTGATTACCTTACGCAATCCGACACCACATGCTTCTTTTTTGAAGTTCTCTAGTTTGGCAAGGTTAATCTCATTCTGCGTAGAGCACTTCTTACTGATTTCACGTTTAGAAGCAAGACAGTCCTGTAACTTCTGTTTTAGTAGAGGGTTGTGGGTTTCCTTTAGCATAGCTTCGATTTCTCTCTGCGTGTAGCCAAACAATGAGAAAGAATCCGCCTCTTTCTTGTTCTTTTTGTACATGGCGATTACTGTACTTTCGGGAATCTGGCCATTCAGGTAGCCATTTCTCGTCTTTTTCCCAACGCCGTTTAAAATAGCAGGTTCCATATCACTATATTTTAGTTATTAATACATATTGTTGCAAGTTCACGGTGCAAATTTACGAAGAGTCCAACACATATGCATCTTTCCTACAACGTTGTCCTAAAAAGCGGTTTTTTATGCTAAATTTTGTGGAAAGATTGCAACTAACAGAAAAAAAAGCCGTATATTTGCACCATAAAAGTAACTAAAAGGCCAGGGATTATGAACAAGATTGAAAAAATATCAGTTGCAAGAATTGTCTCGGATCTTATCAAGGCAGACTCTGTCATAGATAGTCGTGAAATGGACCTCTTTGGTTTTATCAAGGATGCTTTCCGCCTTAACCGGGAGTGTCTGAGCGATGCACGTTTTATCACATTCTCAGATGCAGTGAACAACTTATGCTGCCTCGATAAAAGCGAAAAGAAAGACTTGATGGACCTCTTCAAAAAGATTACCCTGGCCGATGGTATGTGCAATAAAGACGAGGCGCTACTGATGATAGCTTTACTTTATTGCCTTGAAGGGAATTATGAAGCTGAAATGGTACATATCCAAGTACCACAGCAAGGTTTACAGTTGGAGAACTCTCAGGTAATATACGTAGAGGCAAAATTCGATGAGAAAATCAATGAAGTTATAAGCAAGAACTATCAGCAGATTGAGAACGCTATGAGACTTGCAGGCTTTGACTTTGCTTATATTCCACAAATAGCAAGAACGTACCGCTCTACTCCGCAAGATCTTTTCAATGAGGTAATGACCTTCTTGACCCCTAATTTGGAAGAGAAAGAACTTGCTAAAATACAAGATAAGATTTCCTCGATGACCACTGCCGAATTCTGCAAGGAGCAATTATGCAGGAAGCTTCACATCAACTGCTTGATGGACACCCACCCTGCATTGCTTATGAAGGTTGGGGAAACGATCTCTGAGAATAATATATATGCAAACTTCTTAAAGATTGTGATCGATACTGATATTCTTACTGAGATAAAGCAATTCATGTATCGTTTCACCTCGATGATGAATGCTGAATATTCGATACTCCGCAATATCTACAACAGCAATGATCGCTTCATTTACAGTGGCGTATACAAGCAAATTATGGATCTATGCTTAATGAAAGACAATTCAATGAGTATTGTCCTCCTCGATACTTTCAAACAAAAAATTGGATTCCCACAAATAAATGAAGAACTTAAGGTCTCACGTTCAGAGAAGGCTCTGTATGCTCTGATCCTTGCAGAGTCATTAACTGGAGGTCTTAACCTAAGTCAGCCTGTTAGCATTAAACAGAAGAAACTTCACGAGGAAAAGGTCAAAAAATTAATGAATAAATATGGTAGGATATACAGATTGTTTGGAGGCGAAGCTGATAATGTTCCCAATCTGTTAGACCCAACAATATTCAATCCAAAGAAGGCCAAGATTAATAAATGTATTTCCAATTTGAATGGAAAGCTGTCATCGCCAGATGAATATATGATCCAAAGAACAAATGAAGGATTATATAAGATCAATATCGATAGCAGTATGATTTATTGTTTAGACAACGATCCTACGCCTTGGATGCAGTCTGAAAATTGGCGAAGCATTGTATCTATGTAAATGAGTGCATGGATCAGTGAACAAGCCTTCAGTCGGATACAGATACGCGACAAGATGTCTGTCCGCGACGGAACCAGAACCACAAACCTGGTGATGGCTTGCAATCTCATGTTCCTCTATAGCCATTATCGCCTAATCGGAATAGCGCACCAGCAAGCTACCAAACCGATGACTGAGCAGGAAGCCAACGAAAAGGCTTGTCTACTCAATGGTCTTTTCAATGCAGACCTCAGTGGCTACGACTTCCTGACTACCTCTGACACTGCCGTTGATGACGCTATCGATAGATACCAGGACTTCCAGAAGCTCAAAGACAAGATCTGCGACGGCCTCTATCTGAAAAAGGAAGTCATTGACGAGTTCTGCAAGGTTGTCGAGGCGACTTTCAGGTTTCCAGACTTCGCCATTCAGAAATACTTCCCCATCACGAGCATCTGCAAGGCCATCTATGATTATGTCCTGGGGGATGCTGATTACCTTGAAATGACAGTCCGCTTTGAGCACTCATA
>JAEEGL013660885.1_pt1 | contig 17005 bp, 14 predicted proteins | sample 9134231 | NCBI WGS metagenome assembly JAEEGL01 (sample SAMN16246548, study PRJNA631951) | gut metagenome | biome: gut microbiome; feature: rumen; material: fiber-attached | host: Bos | place: Iran: Karaj | collected 2018-10
CGCCGTCTACCGCTTCGAGTAACCTCTGAGACCCGGGTGCCGGGACAGTCATTTGTTGAGGTGCATCATGGAAAGACAAACTGACTCGGTCGCGGAACCGATGTTTGAAGTGACGGAAGCAGGCGAAGCCCGGGCGCTGTCCGGAGGAACAGAAGTGCCGGGAGTCCGTGCGCTGTCCGAAGGAACAGACGCATCGGGCTCTCCGGCACTGACTGCCGCCGCGGATGCGGCGGAGGCCCGGGCGGAAGAACAGCAGAGGCCGGGCCCCGAACCGCAGTTCGATGCGAAATCGTTCTATAAGAACGTGTTCCGGATCGCGCTCCCCATAGCGCTCCAGGGACTGGTGACGTCCATCGTTGACGCCTCGGACACGCTGATGCTCGCTGCGCTTTCACAGGACGCGCTTTCAGCGATCGCCCTGGCGACGCAGGTGCATTTCGTCCTGAACATGATCTTCGTCTCTATCAACGTGGTCATTTCGTCGATGGCCGCGCAGTACTGGGGCAAGGGCGACCATGTGACGGTCGAAAAGGTGCTGGCCTTCTCGATGAAGATCTCCCTGGGGGCTGCCTTCCTCTTCTTTGCCGCGGCATTTTTCGCGCCGAGGCTTCTGATGCTCGCGTTCACAAACGATGAAACACTCATCGGACTGGGTATACAGTATCTCCGTATCGTCAGCTTCTCATACCTTTTCCTGGGGATCTCGCACCCGTTCCTGAGTATCATGAAGAACTCCGGGCGCGTGACCAGGAGTTCAGCGTTCAGCATGACGTCGGTGGTGCTGAACCTTCTTCTGAATGCGCTCCTCATCTACGGACTTCTCGGCTTCCCGAAAATGGAGATCCGGGGTGCGGCGCTTGCGACACTGATCTCCCACGGAACCTGCGCGCTGCTTTGCGCGATCGAGTCGATCCACGCCAGAAAAGGCAAATTCCGTTTCCGTTATTTCTTCCATGACGACAAGCCTGTGCGCGTGCAGTTCTTGAAACTGCTGCCGGGCATTCTCGGCAACATGGCAGTCTGGGGAGTCGGACAGACGGTCTTCTCCATGATCATCGGCCATCTTGGAAGCGACGCCACCGCGGCCAATTCACTGGCCTCCATCGCCAGACGCCTCATGATCTGTCTCTGCAATGGCGTCGGCAACGGCTCCTCCGTCATCGTCGGCCATGCGCTGGGCGCGGATTATCTGGAACTTGCCAAGATCTACGCCAGGAAGCTGATGAAACTGTCGGTGACCATCGGCGTCATTTCCGGCGTCATCCTATTCTTCCTCACCGGGCCCATCGTGTCCATCGCCGGGAAAAACCTCACGGAGACCTCGCAGGAATACCTCCGCTGGATGCTGTATTTCTGCTGCGTCTACGTGGTCTCGAAGGCTGCGAACACCGTATTCATCCACGGCTGTTTCTACGCCGGCGGCGACATGAAGTTCGGCCTGATCTGCGACGCGATCAACCTCTGGGGCTTCATTCTGCCGGTCGGCTACGTCCTGGCCTTTGTCATCGGCGCGCCGGTGCTTGTGGTCTATTGCTTCCTGAATCTTGACGAGATCATCAAGATCCCGGCGGAATACATCCATTACCGGCGGTTCGGCTGGGTACGGAACATTACGCTGAAAAACATCACGCCTTCCGAGAATGCCGAAGGAGCGGGAGGATGAAGGAGCATTCCAACACAAAAATGCTTTCAAAGCGGATGCTCCGGCTGCTGCCGGTCCAGGTCCTGCTCTGTGCCGTCGGATCGGTCAACGGCATCGCTCCTGATCGCCCTTCTGTTCATCGCGGTCTACGTGCCTTTCGGACTTTTTGACCTGACCGGCTTCATGACAGACGATGAAGACGTCCGCCGGTACTTCAACGAATAACTGCTGGGTCAGGCGGCCGGCATGGTGCCGCTTCTTCTGGGCGGCTCTTTCGCCGCTTTTTTGTCCATCGAAAACAAGGGACGGCGGACGCTCATCGCGAGCCTCGTCTACATCGTAGTCAATATTGCGCTGAACTACCTGTTCGTTCAGGTCCTGAAAATGCAGGCCTTCGGGCTTGCGCTGGCTTCCTCTTTGGGCCTGTGGGTATTTCTCGGCGTGCAGGCGCAGGTCTTTCTGAGCGGCCGGTCGCATTTCCGCCTGCTAAAAAGACACCTCCGCTGGAAGGATCTCGGCCAGATCTTCAGGATCGGCCTTCCGGGCGCGGCGGTGAACATCTATTAGACTGCGCGCGGCCTCATCGTAAATGTGCTTCTGACCGCCTATGTCGGCAGCGCGGGCATTTCCGCCTTCGCGGCGGCCAATAACCTGATGGGCATCGTCTGGGCCATACCGGGCGGCATGATCGCGGTCTCCCGGATGATGATCAGCGTGAGCGTCGGTGAGGAAGACCGGCAGACGCTCAGTGACGTGATGCGTGTCATGCTGACCCGCTTCATGCCGATGATGCTGGGCGTCGCTGCAATCGTCATACTTCTCGCGAGACCGCTTGCGGGCATCTTCTACCAGGACCCCGGAGAACCGGTCTACATGATGACGGTCTGGGGGCTCAGGATCCTGCCGCTCTGCATCCCGCCTGAGATCATCTGCATGCACCTCACCTGCTACGGACAGACCTCCGGTAAAAACGCCCTGATCCACGTGACTTCTCTTCTGGACGGGCTTGTCTTCGTGGCGGGTTTCACCGCACTGCTCGTGATTCCGCTTCAGGTGCACAGCGTTTACGTCGCCAACGTGCTGAACGGCATCTGCTGCGCCCTGGTGTTTCTTCTGTACGCGGTGATCAGAAACCGCCGTTTTCCGCGGAACATGGAAGAACTGATGGTCATTCCGGAAGAATTCGGCGTACCGAAAGAGGAGCGCCTGGACGTGACCGTCCGGAGCGTCCGGGAGGTCGTTTCCGTTTCACAGAAGGTGCAGATTTTCTGCCTGGAGCGGGGCGTCAACGGCAGGCGCGCCTATCTGGCCGCGCTGTTCCTCGAAGAGATGGCGGGAAATGTGGTGGAGCACGGCTTCACGAAGGACCGGAAGAGCCATACCGTCGATATCCGCGTGTCACATAAAGAAGAAGACGTGATCCTTAGGATCCGCGACGACTGCGTGCCCTTCGATCCCGGCGAGCGGCAGAAGATCGCGGAAGGTGACGATCCTGTGAAGAACATCGGCATCCGCATGGTGTTCCGGATGGCGAAAAGCGTGGAATACCAGAACATTCTCGGCATGAATGTCCTGACGATCAGGATCTAAAAAGAAATGCAGCCTCCTTCCGTTTCGGAAGCAGTGCGAGGCACAGATCCTTCGCATAAACTGCCTCTTTTGAGGCGGGAGGCAGTGCAGCATGACATATTCTTTAATAAACTGCCTCCCCTCCGGGGAGGCAGTTTTAAATGCCTTTTTTCCATGCACACTGCCCCGTGTGAGGGAAGAGGCAGTGTAAAAAGCCCGTCATTCCCCATAGACTGCCTCGTGCGGGAAAGGAGGCAGTGTGAAACACATTTTTTCAGTACAGACTGCCTCGCCCGGGAAAGGAGGCAGTTTGAAATACATATTCTCAGCACAAACTGCCTCGTGCGGGGAAGGAGGCAGTGCGAAACACATTTTTTCAGTACAGACTGCCTCGTGCGGGAAAGGAAGCAGTGTGAAACACATTTTTTCAGTACAGACTGCCTCGTGCGGGAGAAGGGGCAGTGTGAAACACATTTTTTCAGTACAGACTGCCTCGCCCGGGAAAGGAGGCAGTGTAAAATACATATTCTCAGAACAAACTGCCTGACCGGGAAGAAGAACAGCGGAAAAGGTGATTGGATCGGTAGATGCGGCCGGGCGGCTAAGTATTTCCCTGAATTCGGGGAAATACTTGAAAGTGAGAATGCATTCTGCTATAATCAAAACGAACAAACGTTCGAAGGATTGGCTTAATATATGCGGGGAAATGCTTCCCAGATCATCATACACGTGGACATGGACGCTTTTTACGCGGCCGTGGAGATGCGTGACGACCCGTCGCTCCGCGGAAAGCCCCTGATCATCGGTTCCATGCCCACGGAGCGGGGCGTCGTGGCGACAGCAAGCTACGAGGCAAGGAAGTTCGGCGTGCACTCCGGGATGAATATCAAGGAAGCCTACCGGCTCTGCCCGCAGGGGATCTTCAGGCATCCGGATTTCCGAAAGTATCGGGCGGTCTCGGAAGCACTTCACGAGATTTGGACGGAATATGCCTCTTCGGCAGAATACATTGCGTTGGATGAGGCTTTTCTGGACGTTACCGGGACAGCCGGAAGCTTTGAGCGCGCCTGTGAATTTGCCCGTGCCATCAAGGAACGGACACTGGCGGAGCAGGGGCTGACCTGTTCGGTCGGCGTGGCCTATTCGAAGACGGCCGCCAAGACCGCAAGCGAGGAGAAGAAGCCCGACGGATTCTATGTGATCCCGACCCGGGAGGATTACGTGGCGCTCATGACCGACCGGCCTGTGCGCGAACTCTACGGTGTGGGCGAGAAGACTGCAGGACGGCTTCAGAGCGCCGGCATACGGACCGTCCGCGACGTCCGGGAGAACCGGGAAACCGTCATCCTCATGCTGGGGAAGATGGGAGAGTGGGCTGTGGACCTGGCTTTCGGAATCGACGACCGGCCCGTCACGCCCTACCGCGCCGAGGATGCCAAGTCCGTGAGCCGCGAGTTGACTTTTCAGGAGGACGTGGATTCGGAGGAACTTCTGGAGCACGTGCTGCTGCTTCTGGCGGTAAGCGTCTCGCGCCGTGCCGCCAGGCACGGCCTGTACGGCTCAGCCGTGACCCTCAAGATCACGTTTTCCGACATGAAGAGCATCACAAGGAGCCGCCCCGCGGAGAACGTGCGGGACGCCGTGGTGATCTTCCGGGAGGCGAGGGAACTTCTCCGGAAAGTCCCCCTGCGCTCCCTCCGGCTCATCGGCGTCGGAATCGCCCGCGTGGAGCAGGAGAAAAGCCGGCAGATGGTCTTTGAAGACTTTGAGGCAGGCCTGGAAGAGAAGAGGGCGGAAGAACTCCGCGCGGAGCTCGACGTTCTGAGCCGGCGCTACGGCTTTGATTTCAACGCGCATTTCGATCAGATCTTTAACGGAGAGAACCTCTACCGTACCGTCGAATACATGCGTAAAAAGCAGGCGGAATCTTGAAGCGCAGCCGTGCCGATGCTATAATCAGGCTGTTATGAAAGCATTGATCGCCATGAGCGGGGGCGTGGATTCCTCAGTCTCCGCGTACCTCATGAAACAGGCAGGCTATGAGTGCGTCGGCTGCACCATGCGCCTGTATGACAATGAAATGATCGGAGAGGACCTCCATTCGACCTGCTGCTCCTTAAAGGACACGAGAGATGCCCGCGCAGTCACGGTCAGGCTGGGGATCCCTTACTATATTTTCCGGTACGAAGACCTCTTCCGCGAGGAGGTCATCGAGCCCTTCGTCCGCTCTTATGAGGAGGGCCGGACGCCCAATCCCTGCATCGAATGCAACCGAGTCTTCAAGTTCGGGCACCTCCTTAGGCAAATGGAGTCGCTCGGGCTGGACTGTGTCGTGACCGGGCACTACGCCCGCATCGAACGCAGCCCAGAGAACGGCCGTATGCTGCTGAAAAAGGGCCTGGACGCCGCGAAAGACCAAAGTTACGTACTTTATACGATGACGCAGAAAGAGCTCGAAAACACCCGTTTTCCGCTCGGTACGCTGACGAAGGAAGAGGTGCGGAAGATCGCGGAGGAACAGGGCTTTTTGAACGCCCGGAAGCACGACAGCCAGGATATCTGCTTCGTGCCCGACGGCGACTATGCAGGCTTTATGGAACGTTTCCGCGGGATGACGTATCCGGAGGGAGATTTCATCGACCGCGAGGGGCATGTCCTCGGCCGTCACAAGGGATTCGTCCGCTATACCGTCGGCCAGAGGCGCGGCCTCGGGATCCCGGCGGAGCATCCGCTCTACGTGCTGGAGGTACGCCCCCGGGACAACACCGTCGTTCTGGGGAACAATGAAGACCTGTTCACCACAGTGTTTTATGCGGACCGCGTAAACTGGATCGCCGTCGAAGCGCTTCACGGACCCATGCGCGTAAAGGCGAAGATCCGCTACCGTCATAAAGAACAGCCCGCCATGGTCTTTCCCGCGGAAGACGGGAAGGTCCGGGTCGTTTTCGACGAAGCGCAGCGGGCCATAACCCCCGGCCAGGCCGCGGTATTCTATCAGGACGATACCGTCGTCGGAGGCGGCGTGATCATCTGAGCATTTCCTTTTCTGAAGGCCCGTTTCCGGACCGGATCACGTAAAACACGCTGTTTTTCCGAATCACGAGGCACGGGATGGACCAGAAAGAAATCCGGCAATATGAGAAAATGATCCTGACGCCGCCGAGGCGTCTGATCATCACGCTCGCCATTCCCACCATCCTGAGCATGCTCATTTCCATGATCTACAACCTCGTGGATGCCTATTTCGTGGGCATTCTGGGGACGAGCACGGCTGCGGCCGTGGGCGTGGTCATGAGCATCCAGGCGGTGTTCCAGGCCTTTGGATTCATGTTCGGACACGGCGCAGGGTCCATCATTTCCAGGATGCTCAGTGAGGGACGGAGAGAAGAGGCGGACAAGACGCTGACGACGTCCTTCCTGGCCTCTCTTCTGGTGGCCGGCGTTCTGACAGTCCTCGGACTGTGCCTTTTAGAGCCTCTGTCGAAAGCCCTGGGAAGCACCGAGACCATCCTGCCGTTCTCCAGTGTCTATGGAATGTACATTCTGCTGGCGGGGCCGGGCTTTGCGGCGAGCTGCGTGCTGAATAACGTCATGCGTTACGAGGGCAAGGCATCGCTTGCGATGATCGGTCTGGTCGCCGGGGGCGTGCTGAACATGATCGGCGACCCGATCCTGATGTTCGGTCTGAAGCTTAAGATCCACGGCGCGGGACTTTCCACGGCAATTTCTCAGTACGTCAGCCTGTTCCTGCTTCTGATCATGTTCCTCACCGGAAGAACCATGTCGAGGATCCGGCCGGCCCTTCTGTTCAGGGATTCTCTGAAGCAGATCGGAAGCCGTTTCCTGCACATTATCCGAAACGGTTTTCCGAGCCTTATGAGGCAGACCCTGAACAGTCTTTCCAACATTGTCCTCAACAACGTCTCCAAGCCGCATGGCGACGCCGCAATCGCGGCGATGACGATCGCCGGGCGCGTGCTGGCGTTCATCATCGCGGTCGCCATGGGCATCGGGCAGGGTTTCCAGCCGGTCTCGGCCTTCAACTACGGCGCGAACAAATTCAGGCGCTTCCGGGAAGCATTTTCCTTTGCGGTGATCCTGGGAACGGTCATGATGGTCATTCTGGGCGGAATCGTGTTCATTTTCCCGGGGCCGGTCGTCGGTCTCTTCCGTGACGACCCGGAAGTGATCCGATACGGGTCGACGGCGCTTCGGTGCATGTGCATCGGCGCGCTCTTCATCCCGCTCGGAACGCTCAACAACATGATGTTCCAGAGCATCGGAAAGAGCGGCATTGCGACGCTGGCGTCCATGATGCGCAGCGGCCTCTTCTACATCCCGCTCATCCTGATCCTGCCGCTTTTCCTTGACTATTTCGGGATCCAGTCCGCCCAGATGTGGGCCGACATTCTTACGGCGATCGCTTCGCTGCCCTTCCTCATCCACTTTTTCAGGCACCTCCCCAAAGAAGACCAGGAGACGGCGATGGACCGGACCTACCTCGCCTCCATCCGGGAATCCGTTTAACACTTCAGAAAGATTGCTCCTGCATCCCCGGGACGGACTTGCTTATTCTCGGTGTCAGCTAAAAACACCTTTTTTTATAATCACACTGATGTGCCCACAAGTCATGTCAGTGTGAAACGCACTATTATGCAATCACGCTGACGCCTGGGAAAAGCAAGTCAGCGTGAGCGTAGAAATTCCTTTGAAGGCGCTGACGCGTTGAGAAAGCAAATCAGCGCGAAGGAGGAAAACAGGCTCTCCGCGCTGACTTGTTTTTCAGAAATGTCAGCGTATCAGCCAAGAATAAGCCTTCCACGCTGACTTGACCTCAGAGACGGTCAGCGCAAATGCAGAGATAATCGGGATTGCGCTGACTGGTCTTCCGGAAGTGTCAGCGCATCAGCTGAGATTAAGGCTTTTGCGTTGACTCGCTCAAAAAAAGTGTCAGCGCAGAATCTGAAAACTCGATTCTGCGCTGATTGTACATATGTGATAGTGTGAGCGGGGCTGAATGGCCCCGCTCTCGTAACAGGCTTTATCTCAGGCCCTGGTATTTCGCGATGATCTCATCCATCTTGGCGAGCCATTCCTCGTCGATGCTTTCGCGGCCCTTCGGATCCGCGTCAAACCACTCCACGATGCGCTTTGCGCCTTCTGCCCACGGGACTTTGCAGACGAAGTCCGGAACAAACTTCTTGATCTTCGTGGTATCAAAGACGGCGCTGACGGCGTGGTCGCCCAAAAGGCTTTCGCGGAGATCCGGGATCTGGTCGCCGAGGTAATCGGAGGCGATGTGGACGATGTTGACGTCCACGCCTGCCGCATGGGCCAGGTCAGTGTAGATCCGGTTCCAGTCGAGCACTTCATCGCTGGTGATGTGGAAGGCTTCGCCGATCGTCGCGGGGTTGCCGAACAGGCCGGAAATGCCGCGGCCGAAGTCGGTGTTGTGGGTGATGGTCCAGAGGTTGGTGCCGTCACCGTGGACAATGATGGGCTTGCCCTTCCGCATTCTCCAGATGATGGAGTAGGGGTCCTTGCGGCTGTTGATGGCCACGAGCGGATTGAAGTCCGCGTAGGTGAGAGAGGGGCGGACGATCACGCCCGGGAAGCCTTTCTCAATGTATTTGCGGAGAGTCATTTCGGAAGCCACTTTGTTCCGCGCATAGGCACTGTGAATGTTGCCGAGCGGCATGTCTTCCGTGACCAGGTACTTCTCCAGAGGCTTCCTGTAGACCGTTCCGGAGGAGATCAGAATGTACTGATCGGTACGTCCGTCGAAAATGCGGACGGCCTTCTCCTGGTCTGCGACGCCCTGGATGCGGAAGTCCACGACCGTGTCAAAATGCAGGTCTCCGAGAGCGGCCTTGACCGATTCCTCATCGTTGTAGTCTGCTTTCAGAAGATGCGCCTCGGGATGCATTCTGTCGAGGCTCCGCTGACTGCCGCGGTTCAGGACGTACAATTCGTAGCCACGCTCCTCAATGACCACTTTCTCGACGCCGGTCGAGATCGTACCGGTTCCGCCGACTAACAGTACCTTCATGCCAGTTCCTCCATTTTCCTTCCGATGTTGATGATGATCTCCATGCCTTCGCCGGTCTGCATGTAATGGATGCCGTCCGCGAGGCGCTCAAGGGGCAGCTGATGGGTAATGATCGGGTCAAATTCGATGCACTCGTTTTCAATGACCGCGAGTGCTCTGGGCATGGAATCGTAAATGATGAAGGATCCCATGATGGTCAGTTCCTTGCCCTGGATCGGTCCGAGGTTCGGAAGCGGTCCGTTTTCCGGAAGACGGGCGGTCGCAAAGCAGAGGATGGTGCCTCTGAATTCCGCGCAGTCCACCGCGACTGGAAGCTGGCGGCCGGCGGCGTCGATGCAGAAGTTCGCGCGGCGGCCCCAGAGGGCAATGAGTTTGTCCTTGAGGTCCGGGCAGGGCTTGAAGACCTTGAAGCCCAGTTTCTCCGCGATGGCGATACGGCCGTCCTTCGGCTCCACGCAGACGACGCGAGCGCCGTTCTTGCGGGCGAGCTGGGCGAACATCAGGCCGATCGGGCCGCAGCCGAAGACCACGCAGGTCTCGCCGGGATGGATCGAGAGGCGGGAGAAGCCGTTCATCGCACAGGACAGCGGCTCTGCGAAGACCGCGTGATCCAGAGGAACATTTTCCTTGACCGGGAAGGCCAGGAATTCAGATGTCTTGATGTATTCCGCGAAACCGCCGGGGACCGTGATGCCCATGAGCCGCATGTTCGCGCAGTGGTTCCGGTAGCCCATGCGGCAGGGGCCGCAGGTATTGCAGTAGGAGTTCGGGTTGACGACGATCCGGTCGCCGGGCTTCACACTTTTGACCGCCGGGCCGACTTCCGTCACCTCGCCGACGATCTCGTGTCCCAGGATCCTTCCGACCATGTCGCCGTAGGACGATCCGGGCTTTGTGGACAGACCCACATCTGTGCCGCAGATCGAGCAGACCAGCACTTTTGCGATCACGTCATCCGGCGCCTCGATTACCGGTTTCGGGACTTCCTCGATCTCAAAACGCGGGGAAAAATCCTTCAGGATTGCCGCTTTCATCATTTCCATGCGTGACACCTCGTAAAGTATTGCATTTCAGGAGCATAAAAGCCCTTTGACGACTATTGTTCTTATCTCACAATATGATGGAGAAATCACAGGAAGTCAATAGACGAAACGGATAAAAAACGGACCTGCCAATCGGCAGGTCCGCTCGTGTGACAATAGTTTTTTGGAATTATCCCTTGACCGCGCCTTGTGTGATGCCGGCGATGAACCAGCGGTTGAAGAACAGGAAGATCAAAACCATCGGAATCGCGGCAAAGACCGTACCGGTCAGCATCAGGTTGTACTGGGTGGCACCGTCACCGCCCGCACTCTGAAGCTTAACGACCTGCACGACCAGCGTGGAGACTTTCAGATCCTGAAGCATCAGTCTGGGAAGCAGGTAGTTGTTCCAGGAACCACGGAAGGACATCAGAGCGATCGTTGCAAGGATCGGTTTCGAAAGCGGCAGGATCACACGGAAGTAAGTTCCCAGGAAGGAACAGCCATCGATTCGGGCCGCATCGTCCAACTCTCTGGAAATAGTCTTCAGATAACCCATCGTCAGGAACAGGTTTGACGCACCTGCACAGCAGGCCTGCACGATTGCAAGACCGATCTGGTTGTTCATGTTCAGGGTAGCCGTGATCTTAACGATAGGGAACAGGGTGACCGTTCCGGCGCCGACGAACATCGTGCCCAGATATAAGTAGTACAGAAGTTTCTGACCCGGGAAACTGCCGCGCTGGAAAGCGTAGGCGGACATCGAAGTCAGAAGCAGCGTGAAGAGAACGGTCATCAGGGAGACCTTCAGGGAGTTCCAGGTGAAGATCATGTAGTTGACATCCGAGACCTGGCCCGCGGAACCGCTCATATTCCAGACCGTCTTGAAGTTCTCCAGGGTCGGGTTCCTCGGAATGATGTTGATGCCGCTCAGAACCTCCTTGTTGGTCTTAAACGCACCTGAGATCGCGTATAAGAGCGGAAGGACCGTGATGAAAACCATCAAAGCCAGGAAAAGGTACAGGAAAACCTTGGCGACCGGATGCAGCCTTAAGCGGCTGGAGACATCCTCCTGCGCCTTCTTGCCGCGCTTGGCATATTTCATCTGGAGCTTCTCAATGCGAGCGTCACGGGCAGCCTGGTCAGCGTAGACAATAGACTTCTTACTCATGTCAGGCGCTCCTTTCTCAATACACATCCGCGGACTTCTTGGTCGCACGGAGATAGATGATCGTCACCAGCGCAAGAATGATGGCAGTAATGACCGTACAGGCGGCGGCATAACCCCAGTTGCCTGCAGTGACGCCGGCAGTCGAATCGCCGAAGAACTTGTAGTAGATGTAGGTCATCATCATCTGAGTCTTGCCATCCGGCCGTCCCTGCGTCAACGTCATGACGAGGTCGGTGACTTTCAGCGAGCCGAGGATGGCGTTCATGAGGACCATCTGAAGGACCGGTCCCAGAAGCGGGATCGTGATCGAGAAGAACTGACGCGTATTCGAAGCACCGTCGATCATGGCCGCCTCATACATTTCCGGAGAGATGCTTTGGAGACCGGTCATGAAGAACAGCATGTTCAGACCGAAGTTCTGCCAGATCGAGGCAATCATGACGACCAGCATGGCGGACCAGCCGTTCGAGAACCACATGACTTCTTTCGCGCCTATCGAATTCAGCGCGGTGTTGACCACACCGCCGACATGTTTGAACAGATAGGTGAAGATGACGCCGATGACGGCCACGGAAACCATCGAAGGCATAAAGTACATGGCACGGAAGAAGTTTGCCCCGCGAAGCTTCCTGGTCAGGATAAATGCAAGGATCAGCGCAAGCGGGATCTCGACGATCAGCTTGCCGATGGCGAAGACAAAGGTGTTCTTCACGGAGATCCAGTACTTGACGGAAGTTTCTTTCGTGATGATATTGATGAACTGGTCAAAACCGACGAAATTCATCGTGCCCCAGCCCTTATATTCAAATACACTGTAACGGACGATCCAGACAAGCGGGTAGACAACGAAGATCGAAAGCCCGGCCAGGCTCAGAAGGATCATACCGTAGCTCTGGAGCGTGCGGACCGCATTCAGTTTAGTGACTTTCGGAATCGGCAGAACGTAAATAGAAGCGACGAGTCCGGCCAGGGCAGGAAGCCCCACCGCGAGCCATCCGAAGGTCGTAAAACCATTCTGCGCGGAATTCCAGAACGCTGTGTATTCGTTACCTTCCACTTCCAGCAACGGCTTGATCGCGTAATACTTTGCGATCGTGGTCTGTGTCTCCTTGCCTGCGGCATCCTTAATTGTCACAAGAGTCGTGTTCATAAAGAGCAGCATGAGGATCAGAAGAACAGGGATCGAGTAACCCGCGATAATGGCGATCTTCATCCCTTTGCCATCTTTTGCGACTGCGAGAATGGTGAAAAAGAGGCCGGTCAGGCCCAGGATAACTGCAAGTATGCAGCCCAGATAGACAAACCAATGCCCCGACTGAAACAGATTGAAGACGTCTCCCCACAGGACAGTGACTTCTTTGGTGGCAGCATTGGTTCTAGAAACGCTGCAGTTGAAAATGTTCAGGAACATCATGACGATCCCTGCTGCGAAGAGCGCGGCCGCAATGATTCCGTAGATTTTCGGATTCTTGACGAGAACTTTCTTATAAGGGATCTGGATCCCTTCTTTGTAGGCTTTACTTTTTTCCATTTGAAGAAGCCTTTCTGTTCAATACGAATGAAAACCGGTGTTTCCGTTTTTCAAAAACGGGGACGGGGGAGCAATCCCCCCGCCCCCTCAGCTTATGCTTTCAGGAAAACGGATCAGTTTCCTTTGAAGACGTAGTCGTACTCATAGATCGCCATATTCGGCGCAAGGTCCGGGTCGGCCTTGGCAGCCTGATAGGCGGCGTTGTAACGGGTCGCAAGATCCGTGAACGCAGCATCCAGAGTAACCTCACCATGCATGACAGCACTGAAGACCGTCGCATAGTTGTCGCCTTCAAGCTTGCTGCCGATGGCGCCGTCCGGATAGACCGGGACGATGTAGTAGCCTTCGGTGTCAGCCATCTGCTTGAACTGCTCGCCGAGGTCATCGTTGAGCTTCAGATCCGGGAATTCGCCCGGGAAGGTGATGATACCGCCGATCTTGGCGATTTCCTGTACGCAGTAGTCACCGTTGATGTAGCAGTAAACGGTGCAGATAGCAGCCTTCTTCGCATCATCGGCCTGCTCCCACGCGGGGCCGCAGATGGCGTCGCCGCCACGGGTGAAGTAGCAGCCCTTGTACTGGTTGCCTTCGTTGTAGACAGGCATGTCGATGAACTTCCAGTTGCAGGTGGCCGGGAACTGGTTCGTGAACACGGAGTAGTCATACGCCGGGGAGATGAACATACCAACCTGGCCATCGGAGAACGCGTTACGGATCGGGTCGATCTTCAGGTCGTCCGCGCCGATCATCCAGCCTTCGCTGTACAGCTTGCAGAGGGCTTCGATGACAGGACGATACTGAGTCCAGTCATAGGTGGCGGTGTTCGGATCCCACCAGGCCTTGCGGGCCGACGGAATCGTGGACTTGAACGTCAGGCGGCGCCAGACAGCCGACCAGGTCGACCAGCCGAAGCCACGGGTGTTTTCCTTGCCAAGCTCAGTGATCTTCTGGGCAGCGACCAGAACGTCGTCCCAGGTCTTGGGCTCCTCAACGCCGGCTTCTTCAAACAGATCGGTGTTGATGGGCATCTTGATCGGAAGAACTTCCAGCGGAAGAGTGGTCAGGAAATGATCAAGCGGGACAGAGTAGACCGACGGGGAAAGGTCGATGTACGGCTGACGTTTCGCAACAAGCTCCTTCATCTCGGCATTGTCGATGTCATACAGGTTGACATAGTAGCCTTTGCCGTAGTACTCAAGGTTGGGCGAGCTCGAAGAGAACATATCCGGATAGTTGCCGGCTTCCATGTTCGCCTTGAAGACCGTGTCGGAGTCGTTGATCTCGGACTCAAGATTGATCTTGATGCCTTTCTCTTTGCCGATGCCGTTGTTGAATTCCTCAACAAGTTCCTGAAGTCTGATCAGGTAAGCACCAACCGTGCAGTAATACTTGACTTCGATGACTTCAGCCGGAGGCGTGACCGGATCGGTGGGGGCGTCAGTGGGCTTGTCAGTCGGCTTTTCGGTGGGCTTCTCGGTGGGAGCTACCGTGGTCTTGTCTCCTCCGGGAGCCTTCGTGGTTTCGCCACCAGTGCAGGCCGCAAGAGAAAGCACCATAAGCGCGGCAAGAATAAATGCCAATACTTTCTTCATAAAACTTTTTTCCTCCTGTTTTATTTTTTTCGTACCGACCGTGGTCCCCCTTTGGGGAACCTCTGATACCTGATAATATAGTGGCGGATGGGCAGTTTGTCAAGTTTTCTCAAAAAAGTTTTTTTCTTTTGGGCAAAATGTTGTTTTTCTTTCAAAATAACAAGTTTCGAAAACGAAAACGGGGCCCCTTTACGGGGCCCCTACGCTCATATATTGTATCATTTTTATGAACGATGGTCCTTGCTGCTTTCATCCATCGGCGCTTCTCCGTCGTCGAAGTCCAGTTCGGTCAGATTCTGAAGTTCCGCGCTTTTCAGTTCTTCCGCGTCATTTTCTTCTGAGGCGAGTTTGTTGTAGGTCTCCATGCTCTCTTCTTCCTCTTCGTCATCCGACATAATGACGTACTTTTCAACGCCGTTGTAGGTGATGAAGCTGAGTGCCAGGGAAAGAAGAGAAAAATGAACGCCTGCCAGCACGACTGCGCTGTAGGGGAACAGGCCGATGCCGACAAAGCCGAAGATCCCTGCGATAAGAAGCGCAAGCAGGTTCCGCGGGAAGTTCAGAAAGAACAGCATGAAGGAGTTCTTGAAGAGCGGCCAGAGCTTTAAGTCCACCGTGGGCAGCATCCGGAAGAAGTAGACCGCGGTGATATAGGTGACTAGAAGCATGAAGATCGACAAGACCAGGGGCACGATGAAAAACATGCCGCTCTGCCGCGACAGCTGGAAATAGAAGTAAGAAGCGATGAAGAATACGCCCAGAAGGATGCCGAAGACCGCGCCGCCTAAAAGCGACCGCCAGAAGTCCGCTTTGAAAGCTTTCCAGTAATCCCGCCACAGGAAATGGTTCTTGTCCCGGTACATGGTGACTGTGATGGCGTTCCGCGCGGTGATGGCAGCCGGTATCGTGACGACGCCGAGGCAGGTCAGGAGGAACAGGAAGTTCAGTTTCATCAGTTCCCAGAATTCGCGGAACAGCGTTCTCAGAAAACGGACGAACTCAAGTTCCCGGCCCTGCTGCCGGGGATAGTCCTTCTTCGGGACGAACCACTGTTTCTTGCCTTTGCTGTCACTCATGAAAGATCACCTGATTCTTCCTGCGGCCCGTCCGCCGGCTGCCTGTAGACACTTTTGCAGAGCGCTTTTTCCGAAAGCGCGTCGAAGACGTGGATGCACCAGCGGTTGACCGGAAGCCTGAGCGTGTCGCCCGGGGCTATAGCAGTGTGATTCTCGCGCACCGTGAGGAAAGTCTTTCCGTTGGCCTCTGCTTCGACGTGGTACTGGGCGCCCATCGGGACGACCTTCAGGGCCTTCGCCTCGATATAAGGCTGGTCCGGGTCGCCGTCTTCCTTGAAATCCTCCGGGCGGACGCCCAGGATGACAGGCTTGCCTTCGAAGAGTTCCGGATCGTCGTGCTCAAGACGCCCGGCAGGAAGGGCAAAACGGCTGCCCATGAGGGAAATGGTCCAGCGCGCGCCGGGGTCACTGCTCTCGGCCTTCAGCCTGGAAGCGAAGAGGTTCATCTTCGGCGCGCCGATGAAGGTGCCGGTGAAGACAGACGCGGGATAGTTGTAAACTTCCTGCGGCGAACCGATCTGCTGGATGAGGCCGGAGTTCATGACCACGATCTTGCTGCCCATCTGCATGGCTTCCGTCTGGTCATGTGTTACATATATAAATGTAGTACCGAGCTTTTCATGAAGTCCGAGGATCACCTCACGGAGTTCCTGACGCATTTTCACGTCCAGGTTCGAAAGCGGCTCGTCCAGAAGGAACACGGAGGGCTCGCGGACGATCGCGCGCGCCAGAGCGACACGCTGCCGCTGTCCGCCGGAGAGAACGCGGGGCCGCCGGTTCAGAAGATACTCGATGTCCAGCGCTTTCGCGGCCTCCATGACACGGCGGTCGATCTCATCCGCCTTCATGTGCTTGCTTTTCAGCGGGAAGGCAATATTCTTGTAGACAGTCAGGTGCGGGTAAAGCGCGTAAGACTGGAAGACCATGGCCACATTCCTTGCCATGGGCTCCTGCTCGGTCATGTCCCGCCCGTCGAAGAAGACGTGTCCTTCTGTGGGCTTCTCGAGGCCCGAAATGAGACGGAGCATCGTGGTCTTGCCGCAGCCGGAGGGTCCCAGGAGTACCAGAAATTCACCGTTCGGTATCGTAAGAGAAACGTTCCGGACGGCCTTCACATTACCATTGAAGGTTTTCGATAGTTTTTCGAGTCTGATCTCTGCCATAGTACCGTTTATCATAACGGATTCCGGGCTGTTTTTCAAGGGAAACTTACTTCGGGACAAGGCTTCTTGCATTTTCGAAAGTATGCCCGGAAGGCGGAAAATGGCTTGACAGAAAGAGGCAGAGTTCGTTATAACGAAGACAGTTCAAGACAGAAATACCCGTATGCTTTCGAAGACGAAAGCGCGGGCC
>JAEEGL014368431.1_pt1 | contig 17005 bp, 12 predicted proteins | sample 9134231 | NCBI WGS metagenome assembly JAEEGL01 (sample SAMN16246548, study PRJNA631951) | gut metagenome | biome: gut microbiome; feature: rumen; material: fiber-attached | host: Bos | place: Iran: Karaj | collected 2018-10
AAATATAGCTAATTATTTGCAAAAAGCAGCTGTTGAAATTACCTGCACTGATTTTGCCGGCGCCTCTCAAAGCGTTAAAGAAAATGATTTTGTGTACTTTGACAGCCCCTATGTTCCCGAAAGCGCCACTGCCGATTTTACAGCTTATGCCAAAGATGGTTTTAAAACGGGAGACCATGAACGGCTTGCCGCCTTATTTAAAGAGCTCGATCAAAAAGGGGCCAAGCTAATGCTCTCCAATAATGATGTAGAAATGGTGCGCGACCTTTATAGCGGTTATAAATTCAGCCATTTAAGCGTTAAAAGACTCATCAACCGCGAGGCAGCAAAACGTCGGGGAAAAGAAGTTATTATTACTAATTATTGAGAGATATTATCATGTATAAGGTGTTTTATAAGGATAAATATTCAGAATTAATATTAGGGAATTGTTTTGAAATATTACCTCTGCTTCAACCTAACCAATTCGATATGATTTTTGCTGACCCTCCATATTTTCTGTCAAACAATGGTATAACTTGCAGTGGTGGCAAAGCTGTATCAGTCAATAAAGGAAATTGGGATAAGATTGGCTCGTTAAAGGAAAAGCATGAATTTAATCGTAAGTGGATAAAGCTGTGTCATAATTTATTAAAACCTACTGCAACTATTTGGATTAGCGGTACATTTCATAACATCTATTCAATTGGAATGGCTCTTGAAGAAGAAAATTATAAAATTTTGAACAATATCACTTGGGTAAAATCAAATCCTCCACCAAATTTAGCTTGTAAATGTTTTACACACAGTACTGAAACCATATTGTGGGCGAGCACAAATGATAAAAAAACTCGCTATCTATTTAATTATGATACCATGAAAAAATTAAATAATGGCAAGCAAATGCGTGATGTTTGGGAAGGCAGTCTTACCCCACAATCTGAGAAGAAATATGGTAAACATCCAACACAAAAACCTGAATATATTTTGGAGCGAATTATTAATGCTTCTACTAATGAAGGCGATATCGTACTTGATCCTTTCTGTGGCTCATCAACAACTGGCGTTGTCTGCAAAAAATTAAAACGAATCTATATCGGTATAGATAACAATACTGATTATCTCACTTTATCAAAAGAGCGGCTTCAAAACACACAGTGGGGTATTACATGAGTGGCAGAGTATTTTCTGATTGGTTGAGTACATTTCGCCAATCAATTAATGGTTACGAATATTATACTGATTTTAAAAAAGTATATCAAAACGCTAAAAAGCTAAAAATTGAAATTAATATACTTAATTCTCTTATAGGCTCTAATAAGATTGAACAGGACTTCACAACTCTGCTTGAAAAGTACCCTGAATGCTTAAAGGTTATACCTATACTACTTGCAGTTCGTGGGTATGAAATATACTGCCAAGATGAGGTAGGTGCTCTTAGTTACAACTTTGCTTGCCCAAAGCAAACAATAGCTCAATATACCTACTTTATGCGTAAAACCGGTTTGTTTGATTTATTTGAGCACCATATTATAGCTAATTTATACGATTACATTACAGGTATAGAAGTTGGTCTTGACTCAAATGGACGAAAGAATCGTGGCGGTCATCAAATGGAAAAACTTGTTGAATTATACCTGCTGCGATTAAATGTCAAATATTTCAAGGAAATGTATTTGTCGGAAATAGAAACAAGATGGAAAATTGATTTATCGAAAATATCTGCTGGCGGTACATCAACTAAAAGACTAGACTTTGTAGTTTATACACCAAATTGCATTTTTCTAATTGAGACTAATTTTTATGCCAGCTCAGGCTCAAAACTTAATGAAACTGCCAGAAGCTATAAATTGATTGCGGAAGAGGCAAAGCACATTAACGGTATAAAATTCGTCTGGATTACTGATGGAGCCGGCTGGCTTAGCGCCAAAGGAAATTTAAAGGAAACATTTGATGTTTTAGATGATTTATATAATATTGCAGATCTTGCAAATGGTGCGTTGAATAAACTATTTTTTCCGCCTGCAAAGTAGTAGCCACTATTTTTGCCGATTCAACCGCTTTTGAAACATAAATCCAACATCTTTATTACATTTATAGTTTGCTGATGAAAAGATTGGCACTATTTAAAGTTAATTGACCACCGAGCCCAGGCCGGGGCGGCCAGCCCCGGCTAAACCAGAGTTTAGTGATATTTCAGAATCACATATAAATTCATATAGATGAGCCCTCTCTATTTGTAAAAATGGAGAGGGCGCGCTGCTAAATTTCCACTGCTCGTGGGGTGAGGGCGATGGAAAATTGAGAGGGGCAAGAATCAATAATTTCCACTGCTCGTGGGGTGAGGGCGATGGAAAATTGACAGAGGCAAGATGCCAATAAAATCCAATAGTTGTCTGGGTGAGGGCTGCTGGTAAATAGATGTCCTGCTCAATAAACTCTACGGTCTGACCGAGACATATAAAAAATATCTAAGCTCTTTGCCACTCGGCGCAAATGAGAGCAATGCGCCCTACCCTCTTTCACTCCCCGGCTTTGAGCGCTTCAACCATATCAATCTTTTTATTTTTGCCGGCCACCAGCCAGCCAACAAAAAGCGAAACGCCAAAAGTCAGGAGAATCGAGACAGTATAAGTCATCCAGCCAAGCATTAATTTGAGCTCATATTCTCCGGCCAGAGCATTTAAAAGCCAGTTTAGCACCCAAACCCCGGCCGGTAGGCCGATAATTACCCCGATAACAGTGAGCCAAATATTTTGCATAATTAAAAGGCTGCCGATTTTCTGGCTGCGAAAACCCAGCACTTTTAAGGTGGCCAGTTCCCGGCTGCGCTCGATGTAGCTCATAATGCCGAGGTTATAGAGCACCACAATACCCAAAATCACGGCCGCAATAACCAAAATGAGCACCATGCCGTCAATAATGCTGACAAAGCTCAAAAAGCTGTCCATCAGTTGGCGCTTATCCTGCTTACCGGATATTAGCTCATTTTGCGGAATTTCCGCCGTGCTTTTCATGGTGTAAATACTGGAAATATTGTATTTAATGCCGAGACTTTCAGCGAGCTTGGCACTCATGGTGAGGCTTTCGGTCATCACCGAGCGGTTGTAACCCACTATTTTAACGCGGTAGGTTTCATCGCCGCCATAAGGCGAAAATTCTATGTAATCACCAATACTTGCTTTGTCTTTAAGACGCAGGCAAATGTAGGCTCCGTCATCACTTAAAGCAATAGGCTTATTATCTTCATCAACAATGCTTATTCTGTTTTTTTCATTGCTTAAAATATCCAGCACCGCCGTATAACCGCCGATGCTAATCCCCGAAAGGCTCTCATAATCGCCATCCAAAGCGGCTATTAAATCTTTGGCCTGCTCATAGCCGGTGTTTGGTACCAAATTAACTTTGGTTACATAGTGCGAAATATCGTTGTCCAGCAAATCGAGAAAACCGGCCATGGTGTCGCGCATACCGAGGCCCCCCACCAAAAGCACCATACAACCGACAATGCCGATGAGAGTCATGGAGAAACGGCTTTTATGGCGCAAAAGATCGCGCACATTCCACTTGGTGGCAAAATTGAGTTTTTCAAAAAATGGGAGGCCCTCAAGCATGGTCTTGTGCATTTTGGGAATATAGGGCCGCAGAGCATCGGCCGCATTGCCGCGCAGCTGAAATTTCACCGAAAGAAAACTGATCAAAGCCATTAAAAAGATAGCTATGCCAATCAGCGGATAACAAAAAGTCGGCACGGCACTTGTCCAGTCCGGCATATCAAAATAGGTGCCCATCATGCCGTTTTCACTCATCACCGCCTTGCAAACAAAGAGGCCGAGCACCGCCCCAAAGGCAGCACCCAGGAGGCCGATAAAGAGTCCGTAGAATGAATAATGCAATAAAATCGTGCTGTTTTTAAAACCAAGCGCCTTTAGAATACCGATTTGCGTTTTTTCTTTGGTGGCAATGCGGTGCATGGTGGTAACCATAGTCAAAAGCGCTATGATCAAAAAGAGCACCGGCAAGACAGAGCCCATGGTCTTGCCCTCTTTGGCTTCGCCCATGGCCTCTTTATAGACAACATGCTCATCTTTGGCGACAACCATTATGGTGCGCCCCAGTTTTTCTTTTACCGCATCCTCCAAACTCGCCTTAGGCAAAGAAGAGCGCAAATTTATCGCCGCAAACACTTTGTTAAGTGCCTGCTCTATTTCTTGGTCGCCAACCATTTCCCCGGCCTTTTGCCGCGCCACTTCCTCCGGCACACCGGCCTTAACAAGCTCGGCCTCGGCGGTTTTTAAGAGCTTTTCCCGCAAAACGGCTCTTAACTTGGCCGGCGATATATAAGCATAGCCATAGATATTATAATCAGGCATCAGCTGGTTGCTATCCGCCAGGCAAATCATGTGCTCGGCGGCTTTTATGAGGCCAACCACCCTGCCGCTTATCTCGCTGTCTTGAAAAGCAAGGGTGAGCGAGTCGCCTTCAAGAATATTATTAGCGGCGGCAAATTTATCGGAAAGCCAAATACCATCGCCGTTTTCGTCGTATTTTTCTCCGCTCATCAAAGTAAAAGTCGATACTGTATAATTTTCGGACACATCGAGCGAGAGGGATTTTTTACCTTTATCCTGAAATTTTCCCTCGTTTTTAATATCGAGATTAACAGCCAAAAAGCGGCTGGCTTTATCAACGCCTTTAATAGAGGCAATGGCGGCAAAGTCCTCCTTACTAAAACCGCTTTCGGAATAAAGGCGGTAATCGGCATAGTTATTGTCGGCAAAAAAGTTCCCGGTATCGTATTCAATGGTACGCCACTCCATATTAAAACCGAGGAATACACCGATACCCAGCGTACTCATTATAATCATTGAAATAAACTGCGCTTTATAGCTCCAGGCAGTGCGGAGCACTTTTCGGATAAGCATCACCACTCCACCTCATCGGCCGCCAGCGGATTTTCTTGCTCTTCGATAGCGCGAATTTGTCCGTTTTTAACTCTGATTACCACATCGGCCATTTTGGCAATATTTTGATTATGTGTAACAATTACAATGGTTTTTCCATAGTTTCGCGCCATTTCCAGCAGCAATTTTAACACCATTACGCCGGTAGCGGAGTCCAGAGCTCCAGTGGGCTCATCACAGAGGAGAATCTGCGGATTTTTGCAAAGGGCCCGGGCAATGGAAATGCGCTGTTGCTCGCCGCCGGAGAGCTCAGCCGGGAAGTTATTGAGGTGATCCAAAAGGCCAACACGCTCAATCATCTCTTTGGCATCCAGCGCTTTGGGGGATATTTCGGCTACCAGTTTTACATTTTCATAAACTGTCAGGGTGGGAATGAGATTATAAAATTGAAAAACAAAGCCCACTTGGGAAGCGCGGTAATCGGCGAGTTCGTCATCATTTAGCTTGGATATATCCGTTCCGGCCACAGTAATTTTGCCAATTGTGGGGCTGTCAAGGCCGCCCAAAAGGTTGAGCAGTGTACTCTTCCCAGCGCCGGAAGGGCCTAGAATTACAACAAATTTGCCCTCATCAAGAGTAAAACTAACGCGGTCGAGCGCTCTTAGTTCGTGGTCGCCGCTGGTATATACGCGCGACACACTTTCAAATTTCACAATAGCCATATTTTATCTCCTGTAATTCAGCTCTTTTATAAAAAAGCTGTTTAATATTATGGTGCTTTTCTCTACCAGAGAGATAAGCATAAATTTATTAGCTAAATCTAGTTTGATTGTCAAATCTTTTCATAAACTGCGCTTTTTTTCCGCCCCAAGCGGCCGGCAAAAAATTTTCCGCACTTTTTTTGCCTAATGAGATCTTTGGTGCCACTATGGCTTGGTATTTGGCGCTGGGAGGCCTATATGCGTGATTATCGAAAAATAAGAAGAAGAGTTGATATTTCACTGGATAAACAGCAGGTTGTGGCTATTTTTTCCGGCCTTTTCGTGAGCGCGGTGCTCATTTTTTGTTTAGGGCTCTTGGTCGGCCGCCAAAGTAGCGCCCCTGAAGAAGCTCGCTTACAAAATCCGCCGGCAGAAGAGCTAATTTCCGAACAGGCTATGGAAACTGAAGATTTTGCTGAGGCACCGGTAGCTAAAGAAGCGAAAGAATCCCCTTTAATGGTTGGACTTTCTCAGCAAGAAGATAATTCGGCCAAAGATAAAAAGCCGCTTGACCCCAGAAAAAGCAAAACAAAACCCGAAGAAGGCAAAAGAGGCAAACGCAGCAGCGATAAGCCAAGAGCAGTAAGCAGCAAAGAGCCGGAAGAACAAAGCAACACGGTGAGCAGCCTTAACGGCAAGCGTTATACTGTGCAACTTAAGGCTTTCAAAGATATGGAAGAGGCGAAAAGATTAAGCCAAGACATGAAAGATAAAGGTGTGGAGTGCTTTATAGAGAAAGCGGCCAAAGGCAATAATGAGCTCTGGTACCGCGTGCGCACCGGCAATTTTGGCTCGGAATTGGAAGCCAGACTCTATGTAACAAAACTTAGCAGCCTGGGTATCAGCAAAGCCTGGGTTGCAAAAATTGAATAATTAAGCTACAATTCATCTCCGTTTTTTCAGGAGGTGGCATCCTTGATTCGCCGCATTGAAGAAATTATTGAAAATGTTGAAAAATATATCACCGATCCGGAACAACTGGATTTAATCCGCAAGGCCTATGTCTATGCGGCCAAGAATCACGCCGGGCAGCTACGCAAAAGTGGTGAGCCCTACCTAATCCACCCTATTGAGGTGGCTATGATTCTGGCCGATATGCAGATGGACGCCGCCACAGTGGCAACCGGCCTCCTCCACGACACAGTGGAAGACACGCTGGTCACCCTTGAGGATATCGAGTCCGGCTTTGGCAAAGATATTGCCAATATGGTGGATGGTGTTACTAAACTTTCGCAAATAAAATTTCACAGCGATGAGCACAAACAGGCCGAGAATTTCCGCAAAATGCTGGTGGCTATGGCCAAGGATATTCGCGTAATTATTGTGAAATTGGCCGACCGTCTGCACAATATGCGCACTTTGCAATTCCATAAGCCGGAAAAGCAGGAACGCATTGCCCGCGAGACGATGGAAATTTATGCCCCCATCGCCAGTCGCCTGGGTATTTACTGGATGAAAAGCGCCTTTGAAGACCTGGCCTTTCAATATATTAAGCCCAAGGAATTCAAAGATTTACAAGAACACGTCAACCGCATGTTCGCCGAGCGCGAAACCATCATCAAAGATATTACCGCCCAGCTCACCCAAATGCTCCAAGACGAGGGCATTGACGGCACCATCTCCGGGCGGCCCAAGCACCTCTGGAGCATCTATCACAAGATGCAACTCCATGATATTCCTCTGGAAAATATCTACGACCTCTTGGCTTTTCGCATTATTGTCAACACCGTTGGCGATTGTTACCACGTCTTGGGCGCCGTGCACCGCATCTGGCACCCCATTCCCGGGCGCATAAAAGATTATATAGCTGTGCCAAAACCAAATGGTTACAGCAGCTTACACACCACACTCATGGGCCCTTCCGGCGAGCGCTTTGAGGTGCAAATTCGCACCAAAGAAATGCACGAAATCGCCGAAAAAGGTGTGGCCGCCCACTGGAAATACAAAGCCCAAGGCGATGTGCCTGGGCAAAAAGCCGCCGACCAGTTCACTTGGCTGCGCCACCTTTTGGAGTGGCGCTCGGTGGAAGATCCGCATGAATTTATGGATGCCGTAAAATGGGATCTCTTTGCCGATGAAGTTTTCGTTTTTACTCCCAAAGGCGATGTTTTTTCTCTCCGCCGCGGCTCTACCCCGGTTGATTTTGCCTTTTCTATCCACACCGATTTGGGTTTCCATTGCAGCGGAGCCAAGATAAATGGCAAAATTGTGCCTCTCCGTTATGAGCTGTGCAACGGCGATGTTATTGAAATTCTTACAAATCCTAACCAAACACCCTCCAAGGACTGGCTGGTATTTGTAAAGACTGCCAAAGCTAAAGCCAAGATCCGCTCCTACATCAAGGCCGCCGAACGCTCTCGCTCTCTGCAACTTGGCCGCGAAATTTTGGAAAAAGAAATTAAAAAGCATGGCGGCAGCTTGGCTAAAATGCTCAAAGACGGCCAGATTGCCACTGCTGCGAAAGATGAACATTTTCAAACAGTTGATGAGCTTTTCATCTCTGTTGGCTATGGCAAAACCACCGCGCAAAAAGTTCTAAGCCACCTCTTCAGCGAGGAGGAGCTGGAAAAGCCTGAAGAGCCGGAAAGCATTCTAAGCAAATTTGTCAAAAAAGCCACTCGCCACAGTTCCAGCGGCGTTAAAGTGCAAGGCATCGACGATATGCTGGTGCGCTTCGGTAAGTGCTGTAATCCCCTGCCTGGCGACAATATCGTCGGTTTTGTCACCAGAGGTCGCGGTATCACCATCCACACTGCCACCTGCCAAAAAATTCTCGATATCGATCCAGCCCGCCGGGTGGAAGTAAATTGGGATGCGGCAGAAAAAGTAACCCGCCCGGTGACTCTCCGCGTTAAAACCGGTGACAATACCGGTCTTTTGGCCAAAATTTCCCAAACCTTTACCAACCACGGTGTTAATATTTCCAGCGCCAATTGCAAAGTTACAGCTAATAATTACGCCATCAACACTTTTGAAATTTCCATTCGCGACAGCGATCAACTGCGCTCTGTGGTTATGGATGTGGAACAAATTAAAGGCGTTATCAGCGTAGAACGGATTTAGTCCTCATGAAATCTTCCTTTAAACATCTTGTTTTTATTGTGCTTTTTTCTCTTATAGCCCCGAGCATAGCCCAGGCCGAATCGCGTAAAGTTCTCACCTACCCGCTAGCCAGCATCTATGCCTCGGCCATTAGGCTCCTTAGAGTGGATTTAGATTTTGAGATTTTGGAAAAAGATAAAGAAGGCGGCTATATCATCTTTAACTACCGCGACAACATGGGCAAAAAATACCGTGGCAGTTTGGAACTCATAAACAAAAACAGCGAAAAAGAAAACATCACCCACGCGGTTTGCAATATTCCCGAAGTGCCCTCTTATATGGAAAAAGATTTACTGGAAAAGCTTAACAGCAAAGTGACCGCCGACAATCGCTAGAACTCTGTACCTTTGTGGATTTACAATGAAATTTATAATATTGCTTTTTGCTTTGAGTTTGCTTGGCGGTTGCCGCTCATACACCTCCCTCACTGCCGAAATGCGCACGCTTATCAATCAGGAACATAGCGGGCAGGAGCTGGCTTTAAAGCGCTCAATGTACTATGGCAAGTTTTATGATGACAGCCGCTATCTTTTGCTTTCCGAATGGCCTTTTGAAAATACTTCGCATCTTTCCGGAATGAAAGGCAATCCCATTACTCCCGGCGAGCAAGTGGGCATTATCCCCATCGGCACCAAGGTGCGTATTGTGCGCCTGGAATTTCCCGATGAGGAAAATTTTAAACGCCGGATGCTCTTTACTCCGCGCTATCATCCCTGGGCCATTTTGGAGCTTTTAACCGAAGACCCGTTTTTTCCCACCGCTGGCAAAAAGCTGGTAATAGTGCTCCCAATGGAGATAAAATCAAAAGAACAGGTAGATGAAGCACTTAGCTATCATTTGGGAAATTTTGAAGAAATAAGAGCTTACCTGGTTGCGCTCGACCCGGAAATAAAAGTAGCACTCACCCACAAGGAAGCAGTAAAAGGCATGAGCTACCAAGAGGTTTTAACCACTCTCGGCAAGCCGCTGGCCGTGGACGATCTCGTTAAAGAGGGCATCACCACGCGCACCATGACTTACGGCCACCAAATTATTACTTTAGTTGACGGCCTCGTTACAGATATCGTTCCCAACAAAGAGCCAAGAATGCACAACGCCACTTTGTAAAATGCGGTTATTTTTATTAGCTATCTTATTTATTTTATTAAATAGTTGTCATAGCGGCACCACCCTGCTCCACTTGCAATCCTCCGGCAGCATAAGCCAGGAAAACGCCTTAAAAATACTTGAAAAGCAGGATGGCCGCGGTGATTTACTGCCCTTTTGCGAAGAACTCCGCTACTTAAAAGAAAGAAAAAGTTTTGCCTGTAAAAGGAACGGCCGGTGGGGGCTTTTAAGTGCGCGCGGCTATTTGCTCATAAAGCCGGAATGCCAAAATATCGCCTATTATAAAACAGCTAAAAAATCTGCTTTGCAAAGTCTGTACCTTTGCGAATTTACTGATAAAACTACTTTATATAATTCTAGTGGAAATTCCCTTAGAACAGCAAATAATAGTGAGTATCTTTATGGCCGGGGCTTTAAAAAGGAGCTCATTTTGATAAAGGAGGGCCAGCTTTTGGGCCTCATGGATAAAGATGGGCAGCAGCTTTTAGAGCCCATCTACGAAGAGATTGACTGCACCTATTTCTACACCGGCCGCTACTCGCGTGATGAGCGGGCCTGTCTTTTGCGCAAAAACGGCAAAGTAGGCATTATCCGTCACACCGGCCAGTTGGTTTTTGACGCAATTTGTGACGAAGCTATGGTAGGTAAAATGATTAGCAATTGGAGCTATAAGTGCATAAAGGGCGACAAGGCTTTTTACTATAACCGCAAGTTAGAGCTAGTGCGCGTGGCTCCTAAGGATGACGATATCGCCGGGAATTACAAGCGGCGGCGCATGCCTTAAAAACCTCCAGTTGAAGCTCTGCCTGTTTTTGCCAAAAATCATAGCCGGTTATAGCTTTTTTGCCCATTTGCCGCGCCGTAGTTATAAGCGGAGTCTCAGCTCCGGCCATCACTAAATCAAGAACAATTTCCGGCAGATTGGCACTTTTTATTGGTAGCATCTCACCATTATAGCCCAGGGGCGTAGCGTTGATGAGCATATCAGCGCCGGCAGTTTCTCGCCCCCATGGTTGCCAATTTGCTGTAAAATCAGGCTTTTTTCGGCTGTACACGGTAACACTCACTCCGGCATCCAAAAGCGCAAAATAAAGGGCCCTGGCTGCCCCGCCGGCGCCTAAAATAGCCGCCGTATGCACCTTGCCTTTTAGCGGGGCTATGAGCTCACGCATAGCCAGATAATCGCTATTATCGCCAAAAAGCTCACCGCCCCTTCTATAGACCAAGGTATTGACCGCCCTACTCTTTTCCGCCGCTAAACTCCGCCCCCCGGCCAGAGTAAATGCCGCGCTTTTATTGGGCATGGTTACACTGGCGCCGGTGAGTCCAAGAGCGCGAAAAAGCGGCAGAGCAACCGGCAAATTATTTGTAATTACAGGGAAATATGCTATTTTTTCGCTATCAATCATTTGCTGATTGTAATAAGCAAATCCCGGCGAATGGCATATTTGCGCTCCCCCGAAAAGAGCAAAAAAATTCTCATTAGCGGCACTAATTTCATGCCAATCATGGGCGCTAACAAGCCCAAATAAAGCCGCCTCCTCCAGCGATATTTGCCCCGGGGCCGTAGCGAGTGACGCTTCTGGGCAAATATATGTCCACAGCGAACCCATTTTTCTATAAATCAGGCGCGATATTTTACCGGCCTCCCCCATGGCTATAAGAATAAACGGGCGGCCTGCGGCGGCGGTGAGCTCCTTTAAGCGGGAGAGCTCAGCCGCATCTTGGACTAAAACGGCTAATTTTAGAATATCACCTGGCGAATTTTCTAATTCTTTCCACAAATTAGACCATTTCTGCGGTGCATATTCATATTCATGAGCAGAAACGATAATCTGCCCGCCGCCTTTCAGTCGTGCCGCCCAGATGCCAGCATTTTCCAGCGGTATATCGATATACCCGGCCCCGACCTCGCTGGCCGCAGCGGCAAATTTTTCATTCGGCTCTTTAACGGTCAAAATAACTTTTTGCGGATCAAAATAATTCTTTATATTTTCTACTGCCAGCTCATCGGTTAACAAATCAAGCCTAATTTCCTGATAAAATTCAGGATATTTGTTTAGCCGCGCCAATACGGCAGCACCATTCTTTTCGTTGCCAGTCAAAACAATCATGGCCAATTTGCCGCTATCTCAGCAGGCGTCACCGCCAGCGTATAAGCGCCTTCATCCATACAAGGATGGCCGATTTTTTGTGGCAACACCATGCGCACCTGACCGGCTAACCTTTTTTTATCATTCAGCAAATAGCGAGCCGCTCTTTTAAAAGATACCGGCGGAACAAGCGGCAGATTTAGACGCGCCAAGAGATTTTTAAGGCGCATAAAATCAGCCTCCGGCAAAATGCCGCGTTTATGGGCCATTCCGGCGGCCAAAACCATGCCTATGGCCACCGCTTCACCATGCGAAAGCTCCTTTTTGGCCAGTTCCAGAGCATGACCTATTGTATGGCCAAAATTCAAAAGCTGCCTCTTACCTTTATCAAAATTATCTGCGCTGACGAGAGCTATTTTCAGCTCTATGGCTCGCTCGATAATATCTCGGTCCATATCTTGCGAAATAGTGGGCATCTTCTCCAGTTTTGCAAACAGCTCTTCATCACAAATATAAGCAATTTTAGCTATTTCTGCCATTCCCTCAGCCAGCTGGCGCGGCGGCAGAGTGGCCAAGAAGCTAGGCTCTATATAAAGCCGCTCCGGCAAATAAAAGGCCCCCACCAGGTTTTTTCCGCCCGGCAGGTTAAGTGCCGACTTGGCGCCTATGGCCGCATCGCACATGGCCAGCAAAGAGGTGGGCATGAGCCACAGCGGCAAGCCGCGCAAATAAGTGGCCGCCACAAAAGCGGCAATATCGGTGGAAACTCCGCCGCCCAGGCCTAAAATAATAGTCTCTCTATCGGCATGAATAGCGGCCAGTTTTTTTATAAGGCGCGTAAAAGTGGCGATATTCTTACTTTTTTCACCTGGCCTAATGGCCAGAACATGAACACTGGCGCCCTTTTCTCGCAAACCGGCGGCAATTTTCGCGCCGTAATGAGCCAGCACCGTGGCATCGCCTACTATAACTACTCGGCAACCGCAAAGAGACGGCAATTTACTCAAAACGTCATTATTACAAATAGTTATCTGGCAAGTGTGTCCTGCAAAAGAATAGCTTTCTATTGTCATAATTTCCGCCTCGCCAAAAAAACAGGCTCTCTGCATATTGAGAGCCGTAACTCGCCACGTCAAGAGGATTTTACCCTTTTGGCCCATTTTTCATTAAGCGCTTGCCGCCACAATTCACTGCCATTTTTCTCTTTCCTTATTGACCTCTTCACGGCCGGCGACTAGTATAGTAATTGTTGTCACGGCGTTTTCATGCGCCAAATCACAAAGGAGGTTCCCAATGCGTAAGTATCTACCGTTCATGCTCTCTCTTTGCCTGGCTCTGCCTTTTGGCACATCATGCGGCAACACCAATGGCACAAACAATTCGCAAAATTCGCATACGACTCCCGGCGGAACCCGTCCCGGTGGTAACAATAACAATAATAATAACAACAACAATAATAACAATAATACGAATGCTAATAGCATAATCGCCCGCATCCAAAAGGGCGAAATTGCTAAAGATGCCAAAGTTACTGTTAACGATGTCATCATCACTGCCGTTGAAACATATACCAAAAAGAATCAAGAAACAGGCAAATTCGAACCAACTGGAATTCCTGGCTTTTTCGTCTCCGACATGATAGCCACCGCCCAGCCTTATACCGGCATTTACGTCAACTTGGCCCAAATAGCCGAACCGGGCGCCTTCAAAATCGGCGATGTCGTAGAAATCCAAGGTCAGGCTGATAATTACTATGGCTCCAAACAAATCGGCAAAGCCAGTGTGCAGAAAACCGGCACCGGCACTGTGCCTGCTCCGGCCGTTATCAGCGATGTAGCCTCTGTTGCCACTAAATATGAATTAAATGAGGCCGGCGGTTTTTATGCTCCTGCCTCAACTTCTGGCAACTTGGCCGCTCAATATGCCGGCGTGCTGGTAAAAGTAGAGAACGTAAAAGTCACCAACGAAAAAATTAGTTCTCTAAAAAGCAACTGTAAAGATCCGAAAGCCGAGCCGGTTGCTGAAGATTGTCTCGCTAATACCGGCTTTGAAGTTGGCGGCGCTCTCGTTGTGAGCAACGAAAATATGTACTATGTGTCTGATTCTCTGCGCAAAAAAGGTGTTGAATTTACGTCAATTACCGGCATTATTGATTACAATTACAGTGCTTATGTCCTCCTCCCCCGCATGGCTGAAGATGTAGTGAAAAAAAGCGGCGGCAATAATAACAACCATGACAGCAGTTCCGATTATGCTGAAACCGCTCTTACAGAAATTAACGCCGGCAATGTTGATGAAGATGCCAAAGTTACCGTGACCGGTGTTGTGGTAACCGATCCATTCCAAACCGACTATGGCCACTCCTTCTACATGACAGCTAAAGAGGGCGGCGTCGGTAACACTCTTTATATTTACAATGTTTCCAACAAAGCCAATGCAGAGCCCGAACGTGGTTCCGAAGTTACCATCAAAGGCAAAGTTGCTAGCTACTATGGCACTTGGGAAGTCATCGGTTCCGGTGAAGATAATCTAACCATTGGTTCAAAAGTAGCCGAGCCGGCTGCTACCACCCTCACTCTGCCCGTCGGCGAAGCCCAAGTTGGAACTCTGGCCAAAATCGAAAATCTCACCATTAAAGAGCTCGCCGACAATTATTGCGATGGCTCGATTACTGTTAATGACAGCAATAGAGAAGAATACGAAGATAATGGCGGCAACTACTGCACTGCCACTCTCACCGATGGCGAACACGATATCAAAGTAAAATATAGCTCAATCGAACAATACAAAGCCGCCACTAAAGAGGCTATCGGCGAAACTTTGACAGATGGAAATGCTGCTGTTAGCGACGAAGTTGTTATCACCGGCCTCGTGGTCATTAATTTTAACGAGGTAGTTATCACACCGCGCACCGAAGATGATATTGTTGTTACGCATAAATGATTTTTTAACCCCAATAATTTGATTTTTAATTTTTAAAATTCAAGCGCTAGGGATTTTCCCATGAATAAAAAATTCCTCCTTGCTACGGCCGCCTGCTTTTTAATACCACTGGTCGGCTGCATGCAAACTACTTATGTCGATGCGCCAGCGGATAGCTCTATTCCTAAAAAGCTGGTTGTTTTGCACACCACCGATACGCACGCCAAATTTTTACCCTTTTGGCTGGAACCCAACACCTTTGATGTGCAAGACGGCTTTAACAGCTCTAACCCACCCTGCTGGGATTTAAATTATAACGGCGGCGGCTCTTATTGCGATGGCGCCTATGACGCCAAGCGTGGCAAATACAAAATTTGGGCCAATTCCAAATACGTCTATATGACCAAAGCGGAGCTTCTTGCCGGCGGTTATAAGCTGGAGGATTTTAACCATGACGGCCAGTGCGATGTGCGCGACTGTCAGCGCTGCTGGGATTTAAATCGCAACAACGATTGCGACAGCGACGAGGATGTGGACGGTGTGCTTGGTTGCGATGAAGGCGATTGTCAAAAACGCATTGCCGAGCAAGCCGTCTTCGCCTGCTGGGATATGCCCGATGCCGCCGGTGAGCATAATTATCGCTGCGACAAGAGCGAAGATATCAACCACGACCATGAGTGCAACTTCCAGGATTGCGCCAAAGTTTATGATAAAAATCACAACTTTAAATGCGATAATGCTTGGAGCCCGCAATTTGGCACCTACTTAGATGACGACGGTTACCCCATTCTTATTGAGGATTACCCCGACGAGAGCGCTTACAACATTGCTTTCACCGGCGCACAAACAAAATCAGAAGACTTAAACCGCGATGGCTATTGTGATGTTAACGATTACCGCCCCGGCCTGGTGGATGCCGGCGGCGTAGCCCGCGCCACCACCTTACAAAAAGAGCTCATTGCCAAACATGTGGGCACCCCGATTTTGCGCCTCGATAGCGGCGACATTTTCCAGGGCGCTCCGCAATTCAACCTCTTTAAAGGCTATTTGGAATTTTTAAGCCACTCCAAAATGGGCGTGGAAGCCATGACCATCGGCAACCACGAATTTGATAACGGGACAAAAGGCCTGGTCGCCGCCTACAACAAAAGCGGCGGTATCCCTGTATTATCAGCTAATTATATCTTTGATGAGGAAGATCACAAAGGGCTTAGAAACATTGTGCGCCCATATATGACTTTTGAAAAGGGCCAGCTCAAAATCGGCGTCATTGGCCTCGGCAACGATACAACTTTAACTTCTGTTTATAATGTTTCTTCCAGCCTGGGCTTTAACGCTTATGACCCGGTGACTATTGCCCAGCAATATGTAGATTTACTGCGCTCCTCCTGCGATCTCATCATCCTCCTCACACACCAAGGGCTTGATCAGGATTATGTTCTGGCCGAAAAAGTCAAAGGAGTGGATCTTATTTTAGGCGGCCACCACCATGTGGTTTTAAACCCGGTGAAGGTGATGCACGGCCCCGATGGCCGCGACGTTTTGGTAGTGCATAGCGGCGTCAATTATAAGGTGATGGGCGAACTCGAGATGATAATTAAAGATCAGCACATTGCCTGGCATAAATATAGTGTCCATAATATCACCAGCAAAATAGCACCAGATGCCAAAATGATGAATATTTTGGAGCCCTTTGAAGAGGCTCTCCGTGATGCTCAGGATTTAACCAAAGTTGTTGGGCGCGCCACCTCCACCATCGCCCGCAACGACCCCAACGGCGGTGACTCACCACTGGGCAATTTGGTTACCGATGCTATGCTGAGAAATGAGATGGCCCGCGCGCAGTTCGCCGTCACCAATCACATGGGTATCCGCGCCGATATCCCGACAGGCGATATTACTCTGGAAAAGCTCTATGAAGTATTTCCCTTTGAAAATACCATAGTTACCATGTATCTCTCTGGCAGAGAGATTAAAGAAATGTTTGATTTTATTGCCCGCCGTTCCGCTTCTCGCGGCTGCTCTACCCAGGTGCAGGTCTCCGGCATCAATGTGGTTATAGATTGCAGTCCGGATGAAGACAAAATAGCGGAATATAACTCCTATGCTCTAACTAAAGACCTCTCAATCGGAGAAA
>JAEEGL014620932.1_pt1 | contig 17005 bp, 18 predicted proteins | sample 9134231 | NCBI WGS metagenome assembly JAEEGL01 (sample SAMN16246548, study PRJNA631951) | gut metagenome | biome: gut microbiome; feature: rumen; material: fiber-attached | host: Bos | place: Iran: Karaj | collected 2018-10
AATCCATCTACAAGTTCAAGAAACCGATGGAGTATAACGGACGAACCTACGAAACACTCACCTATGATCTGGACGGTCTGACCGGACAGGACAGCATGGACGTTGAGGAAGAACTGGTCCGGCTGCGGAAGGGTGTTGTGATCGAAGGCAGTCTCAACACGGATTACATTATCAGGATCTTCTGCAAAGCCTGTGCAGAACCGATCGGCGCTGACGCTTTCAAGCGGATGAGCCTGACCGACTATAACCGGATCAAGACATTGACAAGAAATTTTTTACTGGCATCGGGGCGGTAGGCGGTGATGGCGGCAATTGGCTGCGGACAAACGCAATGAAGATGGCGAAGAACTTCTATACGCCTGTCGAGTATTGGGTCCGCATCCCACTGAAAGAGTTCACCGCATGGATACGCTCCGGTAATAGTATCATCGAAGAAGAAAATGAAGAAATCAGGAAAATGAGAGAGTCCAGAAAAAGGCGATAGGCTTTCCTGAATTCAGCGGAAAGGAGATGCAAACATGGCAGCCAGTTATCAGTTGTTATTCGAGCTGAATGCTGCAATGGGCGGAGGATTTACATCCGCTTTTACACAAGGCTCTCAGCAGATAGAAAACATGAAGAACAAGCTGGATGATCTGAATGCTGCAGGAAGCACAGGTGATCTGCTTGGTGGCATCTCCTCCGTTCTTTCCACCGTTGGTGTGGTCAAAGGACTGCAAGAAGTATATGACACGCTGGAACAGTGTGTTGAAGTTTCCGCTCAGTTTGAAACCGCTATGGCGGGAGTAAAGAGAACCGTTGGCGGGAGTGATGATTTCATTGCAGGGCTGGGCGAGAGCTTTAAGAAGCTGTCCACGGAGATGCCTATCACATCCGAGGAACTGGCAAGTATCGCAACGACAGCCGGTCAGTTGGGTATTGCTCAACAAAATGTAGAATCCTTCACTTCGGTTATGGCACAACTGGCCACTACAACGGACTTGACAGCAGACGATGCGGCCACCCTGCTTGCACAGTTTTCCAATATCACAGGAACAACCGATTTTGAGCGCCTCGGTTCCACGGTCGCGGCATTGGGCGACAGCACCGCCACCACGGCCAGTAAGGTCGTTCAGATGTCTCAGGGCATGGCTGCCAGCGCATCACAGGCCGGTATGAGTGAGAGAGACATCCTCGCCATTTCCGCTGCAGTCGGCTCCCTGGGCATTGAAGCACAAGCCGGTTCTACTGCCATGAGTACCCTGATCTCCACCCTGTATAAAAGCACAGAGACGGGGGACAAACTGGAGCAGTTCGCGTCCGTTGCCGGCATGACCGCAGAGCAGTTCAAGCAGGCTTGGGGCGAGGATGCAGTCAGCGCTATGAACGCTTTTATTCAGGGTCTGAACGACACCGAGCGCAATGGCAAGAGCGCTGTAGTCATCCTGGACGAACTCGGGATCACCAATGTCAGGCAAACTAAGGCCATTCTGGGCCTTGCTTCTGCTGGCAATCTTCTGACCAACACGATCAGCCAGGCGAACGCTGCATGGGCAGAAAATACGGCACTCGGTGAAAAAGCCGGCGTGATGTACAACACCACGGAAGCCAAAATCACCATGATGCAGAACGCCATGAAGAATGTGCAGATTGCTGTTGGTGACGCTCTTTCTCCTATGGTAGCTGACGCAGCGGAAGCATTTACCAACCTTCTGGAGCCAATTGCTGAATTCATCGAACAAAATCCGGCGTTGGTTCAGGGTATCACTGCTTTTGTGACCGTGCTTGGCATTGCTGCTGGTGCGATTGCCGCGTATACGGCATTCACAAAGCTGGCCGCAGCTGCAAATCTTCTGTTTGCAGGATCCATTCCTGGCATCGGAATCATTCTGGCCGTTGCAGCTGGCATCGGAGCTCTTGTGGCAGGTATCGGCGCACTGGTCGGAGCATATGACGATGCGCATCCTTCCTTCGAGAAGCTGAACGCTCAGTTTGATGAACTGAACGATAAAGCTAAAAAACAGCAAGAAATCATTGACCTGGCCGAGGAATACAAGGTTTTGGTGAAGGATATTTCCGATCTTGAATCCAAGAGTCAGGAAACCAAAATCAAAATTGATGCTATTCCAGGGGAAACAGTCTCGGTTTCCGGCGATCTGGTTGTTGATAAGGACGGAAATGTCTATGCGATTGACGCAGAGACCGGCAAGATCGTGTCTGTTGCCAATGAACTGGTGACGGATAAAGACGGAAACACTTACCTGATCGACGCTGCAGAAGGACACAAGGTTTCCGTCAAGGGTGATCTGGTCACAGACAAGAATGGCAATACATACGTTATTGACGCGGAAAGCGGACGTCATGTGTCTGTCAAGAATGATCTGGTAATCGATAAAGACGGCAACGTCTACATGATCGATGCGAAGACCGGGACAAAGGTATCTGTCAAATATGACCTGGTTACCGAGAAAGATGGAACGCAGTATATCATCAATGCTGTAACTGGCACAAAAATCGCCGTCAAAACGGATTTGGTGTACGGGAACAGTGAAGAAGAACTGAGACAGGTTATCAATGCTTCCGCAGGTAACAAAGTTTCTGTTTCCGGTGAGCTTGTCATCGACAAAGAAGGAAATACCTACGTTATCAATGCCAGAACAGGACAGAAGGTTTCAGTTGAAGCTGATCTGGTCACTGGCAAAGATGGAACAGTCTATTTCATCAATGCGAAAACCGGAAAGAAAGTGTCCGTATCCAATGACCTTGTAATTGACAAGGATGGAAACGTTTATCAAATCGATGCGAAGGCTGGTCAGATCGTTTCAGTCAAAGGTAATCTGGTAACGGATAAGGATGGCAATACTTATGTCATTGACGCAAAGACCGGAAAGCAAGTATCCATCAAAAATGACCTGGTTGTAGATAAAGACGGCAACGTCTACATGATTGACGCAAAGACCGGCAATAAAGTTTCCGTCAAGTACGATCTGGTTACTGAAAAGGATGGTACGCAGTACATCATCAATGCCGTAACTGGAAACAGGCTGTCAGTTAAAACTAATCTTGTTTACGACAATAGTGATGAAGATCTGCGACAGGTTGTAAATGCGGTTTCAGGCAATAAAGTATCTGTTAAAGGTGAACTTGTCACAGACAAGGATGGGAATACTTACACCATCAATGCCGAAACAGGTACTAAGGTTTCTGTTGAGGCCGATCTTGTAACCGGAAAAGATGGAACGGTCTATCTGATCAATGCCCAACCTGGAAATACAGTTTCTGTTTCAAATAACCTGGTTGTCGATAAGGATGGCAGAATCGTCCAGATCGATGGTAAAGCCGGAGACGCTGTATCTGTTTACAGCCTGATCAAGGATGAGGAAGGCAAAACAGTCACCATCACCGCGACATTGAATGATGCTGGAGTAAAGGAAGATCTTGAAGGCATCACAGAAGCAGAAAACGAATCTGCCGTAGCGGCTGATGAACTGGCCGCAAAACGTGAGCGCCTGAAAGAAGTTACTCAGGCGTTACGGGATGCTTCCGGTGGTCTGATTACAGCAACTGATCAGGAAACAGATGCGTTGAACAGACAAATCACTGCATACGAGGCGGTTGCTCAGGCCAGGAAGGATCAGTACACTGCCGAGGCGCTGGAAACCGTCAAGAAGATGTCCAGGCAGTATGTTCAATCGATCGAAGAAGAAGCGAAAGCAGCTGCAAAACTTGAACGTGTGCAAGGACATCAAAAGATCGTTCAGGAGTTCACTTCATCCGGCGACGCTTCGGAGTATTTGCATGGTGAGATCATTCGTTTGGCAGAAGCCATTGACGATTATGACGGAGAAGATTGGTTCAGCGATAGTAATGATTCTGCAAAGGAGCTTCAGGAACAATTCTTTGCATTGCAGGAAACCATAAACGCCCTTACGGGAAAAGAACACGACTTCACAGGGAATTTCCTGTCCGGCATGGATGCGGTGGTCAAAAATGCAAAACTCGGCACAACAGATCTGGCAGATAGTTGGAGCGGTGCGATTGAAGAAGCGAATAAATATGCCGATGCAATCGAGGCCAACGATGCGATTCAGCAGGAATATCTTCAGAACCTGATTAACGGTGTAAAGGACGGCACTCTTGAGTATGACGATCTGAGGGCTGCTCTTGAAGCTGCTTTTTCCGGCTATGAGAATGGTAGCGAACTTGTAGAAGAAACCATGGACAAGGTCGTGAAAGGAGTCGAAGCAGCGAAGGCTGCCGCCGAAAGTGCTGGAGAAGCCGCACAGACCGGATCTCAAACCGCTGTATCCGCTGTCAGTGACGTAATCACAAAGATTGATGAACTGCGTCAGGCATACGAAAAAGCTAAAGAAGCCGCCAAGGAAACACTTGACGGTAAATTCAAACTGTTTGATCAGGCTGGCCTTTCCGATGAACGGAAATCGGTCGAGGAAATGAGCAACGGCCTGCAGAGCCAGACGGAATACTGGAATCTGTACAACAACAACTTGGAAGCTGTCCTGAACAAAGGACTTGCTCCGGAGATCGCAAAGCAGCTGGCAGACGGTTCTCAGGAAAGTGCTGAAGCGTTGGCTACTCTTGCTCAAGCATCCGAAGAAGAGATCAAATCGATCAATGAGTCTTTCGAGGAACTCGAAAGCAAAAAGGATGCGTTGGCATCCACAATCGCCGATGTTCAGACTGGATTCTCTGAAGGCCTGGCAGCAATGAAGGAAGAACTTGACAGCGCTGTCGCGGAACTTGACCAGAGCACTGAAGCTGCTCAGGCAGCAGCAGCCACCATGACGGCTTATGTCGAAAGCCTGAAAGCCGAGGATGACAACGCATCTGAAGCGGCAAAGACGATCGCTGCGAATGTCAACGCGGCTCTCGCGGCAATCGCAGATGTCGATGTTGATATTACCTATCATTACAAAACTGTCGGCTCTCCTCCAAGCGCAAAAGGTGTGAATGTCGAAGGAGAAAATGCCATCGGTACCGATTACGCTTCCAAAGGTATCCATCTTGTCGGCGAGGAAGGCCCGGAACTGGTTTACATGAATGGCGGCGAAAAGGTGCTTACAGCTCATGAAACAGTCAACGCTCTTTCCGCAGCTGGAAGCGGCTCCGACAATGTGGTCTATGTGAACTTTTCGCCTTCCTACAATGTGAACGGAGGAGGAAGCGCTGCAGAAATCCGGGCAGTACTGGAAGAACAGAGCGCCAACATCCGGGATCAGATCACGGAGATAATGGAAGACATCGTTACAGACAAAAAGCGTGTCGCCTACGCATAAGGAAGTGGAAGCATGAGCACGTACATAACCGTACAAGGAGATATGTGGGATTCAATTGCTCAAAAGCTGGCAGGAACCACAGACGTGACCAACCAGCTGATCGAGGCGAATCTCGATAAAAGCTCCATCATGGTTTTCTCCGCAGGAGTAGAGCTGAATGTTCCGGACTTCAATAATTACGCTGCGGACGAAGATTACTACCCTCCGTGGAAAAAGTGAGGTGATCTGAATGGCTGATGCGGAAATCTATAAAGCTCTGGTAGATCAGAAAAAAGAAGAGCTGGCCAGACGGTCAGCCTGGAAGATCAAATTCAATGGCGTGGACTGCACGAAGGAAGTCAATGCCGACATGCTGAGCGTTGACATCACGGATAACGAAAGCGAGTCAAGCGACGATTTACAGATCAAGCTTGCGGATGCTGACGGGAAATGGGTGAAACGTTGGCTGACAGACACGATTTATACCGGTGCGAAAGTGCGCGGCCTGAAAATCGAGGTCTGGGTTGGCATCAGAAAGGGAGAAAAGATCGTACAGCAGAAGGCAGGCACTTTCCACCTGGACTCCGTCAAGGCCAATGGACCGCCCGCCCAAGTGACCATCAAAGCAACATCGCTCCCGATGAAGGGCGGGATCCGTGACGAAAAGCGGGATAAGGCATGGGAAAACTACACACTGGCAGGTATCGCCGGCGAAATTGCCGGTAAGGCTGGTCTTTCGCTGATCTATGACGCTCCGGCAGTTTCCTATGAACGTCGAGAACAAAATGACATGGCTGATCTTGCTTTCCTCCGGGCGCTGTGCCGTGAGGCTGGTCTCTGTCTGAAGATCTGCGACATGAAGATGGTTCTTTTCAGCACTTCGGCCTATGCCAAACAGGCCGGCGTGATGAAGATCAAATTCGGAGACGGGCAATACACCAAATGGAGCCTGGAAACCGGCTCCAAGGATATCGCCTATGACTCCTGCATTGTTCGGTACGCTCACCCGGAAAAAGGTTTGATCGAAGGCTCTGCTACCTCTGAGAAGTATGCAGATAACAACGATCATAACCAGCTGGTTATCACCAATCGGAGGGTTGAAAGCGTCGGAGAAGCGCAGGAAATCGCCGCAGAGGAACTTCGTTTGAAGAACGAGTTCGGCGAGTGCGCCACCTTCACCCTTCCTGGAAATCCAGGATTGATGGCAGGGCAGAATGTGGATCTTGAGGACTTCGGGTACTGGACCGGAAAACACCCGATCAAGTTCGCAAAGCATAAGCTGTCCCAAAGCGGGTACACAACAGAAATCAAACTCGGCGGTGATCTGAGCAATCATTCCAGCGGGTACGACGATTACACGCTCGGAAGCGGTCAGATCATCCGGATTGGCACTGTCGTGGATGTGAACGAAGATAAAACAAAAGCTCGGGTGAAGTTCACAAGCCAAGGCATTATTTCTGACTGGCTTTATGTTGCACAGTTTCCTGAGTGGGGCAACATCAACTCCAAAAAATACACGCAGAGCGCCAGCCACAAGCACAATATCGCCGGTAAATGGGGAAATATCAAGGACTCCTTCGGCGGTCCGCTGCAAGGCGATGAGACAGACTGGGATGGCAGCCACACCCATCAGGTGAGGTTTATTCAGTGGTTCCCCAGGGTGAACGATCGAGCAATCTGCATTTTCCCGACAGGGAGCGACAGCCATGGATATATTGTGGGGTGTGTGTAAATGACAACGGGAATGCTTGGGGACGTTACCTTCAAGGTGACTAATGAAACCTTGGTGATGCTCAGCAACTTGAGCAGATCAAACAAGGCGAACTATTCCACCCACAAGCTGATCGGCAAAGTCGGCATCCTTGAATTCACCGGGGTTGATCCGGAGGTTATTACCTTTGAAGCGATTTTTTCTGCATGGCTTGGCGAGGATCCTGAGAAGTGGAGAAACAAGCTGTACAAGCTGCTGAAAAACGGAAAAGCTGTCCCGTTCGTCCTTGGGACAAGCCCTATCGGTTCACAGTGGGTGATCGAAAGCCTAAACTTTAACACTGAATTTTTCTGGAAGGATGGCACGCCTGGAGAGTACAAGGCAACGATCAGCCTGAAAGAATACACGTAAAGGGGGCATGCAGACATGATCATTATCAGAGGGTCTGATAAACGACCGCTTTCACTTGCCCCAGAAACTGAGACGGAAGCCAAAGTTCAGGAGATTTGGATTCTGCTATGTACGGTACTGGGAGAATGCCCGTTGTACCGTGATTTTGGCGTAAGCAACGATTATCTTCACATGCCGGTTGATGCTGCGAAGACCGCCATGACGGTGGCCATCGTTGAAGCATTCAAGAAGTACGCTCCCGATGTGGAGCTTGTAAGCATCAGCTTTGAAAAGAGTCTGGACAAGACCATGCAAGGAATTCTGAATCCTGTTCTGGAGGTGAGTGATATTGAGTAGGGACACGACACCGTACATTTTTGTCGAAGCAGATCCGCAAACCATGGTGGAAAAGCTGACGGCAAAGTATGAGGAATTCACCAATAGGACGGTTCATCCGGCCAGCCCGCAGAAACTGTTCATTCAGTGGGTGGCTTCGGCGATGGTGCTTCTGGCCGAGCAGATCAATTTTGCCGGGAATCAGAATATCCCGAGCAAAGCAGTCGGTGGTGGTTTGGACAATATCGCCCAGATTTTCTTCGTCAAAACCAGGCCGCAAGCGAAGCCAGCAACTGTGACGCTGCAGTTCACGATCAGCGAAGCGCAGACAACGGCGATTCTGGTTCCTGCCGGAACAAGAGTCACCACAGCTGATCAGAAGATTGTATTCGTCACAGACAAGGATGTGTACGTAGCCGCGGGAGATACCACAGTCACCGTTACAGCGACATGCGAGACAGTCGGGACGGAAGGAAATGGCTATGAGGTCGGGCAGCTGAACACGTGCGTTGACTTGTTCGCATACTACACCGGCGTGACAAACACCACCATGAGCGATGGAGGGAGCAACACAGCATCGGATGATGAGTTCTATGATCTGATGGTCACCGGGCAGGATGCATACACATCCGCAGGAGCGAGAGGCGCGTATGAGTACTACACCAGGCGGGTTTCCACGGAGATCCGGGATGTGGTGGTCAATTCTCCATCTCCCTGTGAGGTAAATATTTATGCTGTCATGAATGACGGAACACTGGCTTCCTCCGAAATGAAGGCTGCAATCCTGGCGGCCTGCAATGAAGAAGATATCCGGCCACTGACCGATCAGGTCAGCGTGAAGGATGCCGAACTGGTGGAATACGACATCACCATGACTTACTACCTAAGCCGTGACAGCACCGAAAGCGCCGCTGTCATTCAGGAGAATGTGGAAGCAGCCGTTCAGAAGTTCATCTCCTGGGAGAACGCTCAAATCGGCAGAGACATTAACCCATCAAAGCTGAATCAGATGGTTGTAGATGCCGGAGCGAAACGGACCGTAATCACATCCCCGACCTTCACTGTGCTCAAGAACGGAACAGTAGATGATCCCAATGAGGCAGAACCGGAAGATTACATTCCGCAGCTGGCGAAAATCGGAACGGTAACCCTCACGAATGGGGGCTATGAAGATGAGTAAAGGAATCTCGCAGGAAAGCATGATGAGCGTCCTGCCTGGTGTACTTGCGCGGGATAAAGGCATGCATGACCTTGCGGAGCTGATCGGATGGGCTGTGGGCGAAAAGGCCGATCAAGCTGACGCACCTGCCATTTTCCAGCACATCAATGAACTTCCGAAGGAGCTGCTGGACATTCTGGCCGCGGACTGCAAGGTGGACTGGTACGACTATGACGGGCCAATCGAAGCAAAACGCCGGCAAATTCTGACCAACTGGCATGTTCGGCAACACCTGGGAACGATCGGAGCAGTGAAGACAGCGATTCAGGCTGTCTGGCCCAATTCCACCATTGAAGAGTGGTATGAGTACGGCGGCGATCCCGGATATTTCCGAGTATTGCTCAGCTTGGATACGCAGGGAACAGTGCCATTCAATAAGGCGGTTCGGATGATTGAGATCTTCAAGCCAGTCCGGGCGCATATTGACGGATATCCGATCCTGCGTGTCCGCTGCGGGATTGTGATCAAAACTCGCAAGAGCGACACAATCAAATATCATGTTCCTATTGCCGGAACCATCCCGCAATATTCAACTCATGGTGATAAATCCCATGAGGACATCATGCTGGAAACCAGAGCGGATGGCCCTGTCTATCATGTTCCCATCACAGGCCAGGCCACAGCCGGAACGTATCCGGACTACGCCACTCACGGGAATGCCGACAGTGGAAGTCTGGAAGTTTCGGCTACGTCTGTTTCTGTTGGCTACGGCATCCGCAAATGTGGAACGCCTATCAATTCACTGTTTTGAGGAGATGATGGATCATGTTGCAAACCGCGGCTTTTGTGGATCTGCGAAATTTCATCAATAAGCGGATCTATAAAGCACAGTATCAGCGGAGTGGTTCCTGGTTCGATGCTGCACTGGTCGCCAAAGAAGTCACCAACGGTATTGCCAGGATCAAAACGCAGATCTCTCCGGGAGTACCCTGTACAATCACAGGCGTCCGGCTGATCAACACAGAAGGCCAGATCTGGGCCGTGAAGACAATCAACGTTGTAATCGAACGAGCAAACGAGAACCTGCTGCAGTGGTTCGACTTTGAAATCACGGAGGAGGAGAGCTAATGTACGACCGGACAATCTGGGTTGACGAAACCGATCAGTATGAAAACCGATACAGAGAAACAGCGAATCCTGACGGTACGATTACCCACACCAAAGAAACTGGAGAGGTGTATGTTGAAGGCACTCCCCAAAGCGCAGCAAACTTCAACAGAATGGAAGATGGAATCGAAGATGCGCATATCGGCGCAGATTTGACTCTGATCGCCCTCCGTCAGATCGGATGGAGAACGGAGGACCTGGAAAGGGCCACAGCGCAGGAAACAGGAGAGGTCACTCTGAACAACAGCGGCGGTTTCCTGTTCAACAACTCGAAGGTGACGGTTCCTCTTACGAACGTGAGAGACAATCTGAACTATGTGGTTGAGATCATCAGCGTGACGCCTACGGGTGGTCCTGCTGGGGAAATCGAAGTCTCTGAGAGACAAATCAACGGTTTCAAGATTGCCTTTACCGGCTCCTCCACAAAAGTTGTTGTGAAATATGCGGTGATTGGAGGTTATGACAAATGATCACGATTGTCCAGTCTGGCGGCGATGGTAAGCCGTTCCACTACAAGGAATTCATGATCACTGCGGAGGCTGATGTGGCCAGCCTTCCGAACAAAGAATCCGACCCGCCTGCAGCTCTCGGGAGCGTAGCCTACACCCAGGACATGGAGCATACCTATCTGCTCGGACCAGACAACGTGTGGCGGGAGGTGTAATCCGTGGATGTGCTCACCCTTACGAAAGCGAAGAAATTCGCTCAGGATCTGGTGAACGCTGTCAGCGGTGACGTTGGCGATCTGGAAAAGGTCGTTGACGATCTGTCCCAAGACCTGGTGGCGCTTGTGAAGGATGCCAGCGTGATCGATGAGGACGGAGACCTTGCATCCACACTGATCATTAACCGCCTTCGTCAGCATATCTGGCAGAACGAAGCGGATGCTCCTTTGTGTGAATGCGGATCCGTAACGCTGACCAATTCAGCGAAATATCCGTTCAACAACTCGAAGCAGTCTGTTGCCCTGGTAAAACAGCAATCGAATAAAAACTATGCGGTCATCGCATGGACTGAGAGCGAAGCTGGGAACATCGGAGACATTCAAGTCACCGAAAAACAGGTCAACGGATTCAAAGTCAGCTACTCCGGCAGTGCTGCCACTGCCGTGGTGAACTATATTGTGATTGGAGGTATTGTGAAATGATTATCGTAGAAAAGAACGAAGGCACAAAAATCGACTATGAGGTGCAGGACACAGCCACCAAGAAGAAGATCACCTTCGACGATGATTTGACAATCAATTTGGCGAAGCGTGAAGAAGACTGGGCGGTCCATATCGACGTGTGTTTCGATGAGGACAAGAACCTTGTGCTTGGCACGGCTGCTGGCCGCGCTTATGTAGCGGAAATCGACATTCCGGCCAGAGAGTATACGGAAGAACCCGATCCGGAAGATCCTGAACAGATTATCCGGACGCCTGTTCCGCTTGATCTCGACAAAGTAACGCTCTCCCTGTGGAGCATCGAATAAAGGAGGATTAAAACCATGGGTGCGAATTTTGATCTTTCCGCGCTGGCCATCAAGGCTGTATGCCCCAACAATGAAATCCTGTACGATGATAAGGGGCTTCCTTCTATCATGGTGAAGATTCCGAAAATGACTTATGCGGATCTGGGCCTCGGTGCCAGCACCGCCACCTTCCCGGCGTTTCTGGTAAACGGTCAGGAAGTGGATGCGATTTATATCAGTAAGTATATGAACATCATCCAGAATGGCCGTGCTTATTCCCTTCCCGGACAGGATTACGCCAACAACATCAATTTCGACAATGCGCTGAAAGCCTGCACTGATAAGGGCGCTGGCTGGCATCTGATGACCGCTTTTGAATGGGGTGCTCTGATTGCTTGGTGCGAACACAACGGCTTCATTCCGCTGGGGAACTGCGCATACGGCAAGTGGCATACCGAATCCAACTACAAGGCCATCCCTGTGACGAAAGATGGCTCCGGCAATACGCTGCATACCGCTGGTGGTACAGGCCCCTTGGAATGGTATCATGACAAAACACCTTCTGGCATTGCTGATCTGTGCGGCAATGGCTGGGAATGGACGGGCGGCATCCGCACTGTCAAAGGTGAATTGCAGATCCTCACCAACAACAACGCTGCGGATGTCAGCAACCCCCAGACCGCAGCTTCTACGCTGTGGAAAGCGATCAAGGGTAGCGACGGAACCTTGATCGATCCTGATGGAAACGGTACGACTGTCGGCTCCATTAAAATGGATTATGTAAGCAGCAAAATCAAGTACAACACCACGTTGTCGAATCAAGCCGATTCCAGCGTTTACTGCCTGTTCAAAGATATCACCTATGATTCCGATAACATTGGTGCTGATGCTGTCGCTCTGCTCCAGGCTCTGGGTATGCTGCCCGTTTCCGGAAGCCTGATTACCACGTATTCCCATTGCTATATGAACAACGGAGCAGCGGAGCGGTCCTTCTACCGCGGCGGCGATTTCAACTCTTCCGGCGCCTACGGTTTCGCGTCGTTCGTCGGCAACCGCGTCCGCTCGCACGCGCACACGAGCATCGGCTTCCGCTCCGCTTTTTGTCACCTGCCTACCTGATTGACTGTGTCCTGTGGTGCTCCGCGATAGCGGAGCACCTAAAATTTTTTTCCAAAATTACGTATTCTGTAATAATCTTACGGAAACATCACAAATACCGATTTTTCGATTATAATTCTGCGCCGAAGGGGGTACATAGCATGGCTGAGGCCGAAAGCGAACTGAAACTGCTCGTAAAAATCACCGATATGATGTCCTACGCATACGGTGCCATCGCGCAATTTCCAAAAAGCGAAAAGTACAGCCTGGGTACGGACATCAAGCGCGTCATGGATCAGATGCTGGAACTGACCATTGAGGCACAGAAAAAGTATTATAAGAAAACCACACTCCAGGACCTGGACTGCGCCATCGCAAAGCTAAAGGAATACATCCGGCTGGCTATGAAGCTGAATTTCCTCCCCTTCAAAAAATACGAAGTTTGGAGTGCTATGGTTGTAGAAATCGGAAGAATGTTAGGCGGGTGGCTGAAAACCGTGAATCGGTGATCCGCTTTACATAGGGAACGAATCGATGCGGTCCTTCTACCGCGGCGGCAATTACAACTCTTCCAACGCCTACGGTTTCGCGTCGTTCAACGGCAACAACGACCGCTCGAACACGAACACGAACATCGGCTTCCGCTCCGCTTTACCGTCAAGTCAGAAATTATCAGCCCACGGGCTGGCAATCAGCACAACGGTGATAAAGGGATTCGTTTCCTCGGTCTGTGATGGTCACAGGCAGAAAAATTATCGGCTGTGAAATCCGCTCAGGCTGATAAGCGCAGCGCTCAAGGGAGGTTGTGTATGGAGAAGCATCAACGAGTGTTCGAGAAATTCATCGATTTCGAGAACCAGTATAACGGGTACTTGCTTGCACAGCGGAATAAACGCTTCAAGCCGGAGGTGCTGGCATACACAGCCAACCTTGAGGAAAACTTGCTGAATGGTATCAATCATCTGGCTTGGAAAGATTATCAAATAACCGATATACACGAGTTTTATGAATATTTTCCTAAGAAACGCCTGATCACCGCATGGCCTTTCAAGTACCGCGTGGTGAACTGCGCTGCCTATAAAGTGCTATGGCCTATATACTCCAGGAGCTTTTATGAATACAGCTTCGGATCGATTCCGAATAAAGGAACCGTTGCCGCATGTTACCAAATCCAGCAATGGATGCGGAAGGCGCGGGCAACAAGGAAAAATCTCTGGATCGGCAAAGCGGATGTTTCTAAATTCTTTTTCAGGATCCCGCATGAGGTGCAGCTTCGTGAACTTGGAAAACCTCTTGACGATCCCGACATGATGTGGTTCCTCAAAACGTGCATCAAGGGTGACGGCAGGCCCACCGGCCTGCCTCTTGAATTTTCGGACGTGGCCGACGCGGAGCGCATTTTCGGCATTGGGATGCCCGTTGGTTCCCTGATCAGCCAGATGACCGCCAACGTGGTGATGACGCCCGTCGATCACTATATGAAGCGTGTCATCCGTATTCCGGTTTATGCACGGTATATGGATGATATGTACCTGCAGGGAGAAAGTAAAGCTCAGGTCTGGGACGCCCTTGGCTCCTTGGATGATTTTCTGCAAGAAAACATGGGGCTGCAGCTGAACAAAAAAACCGCTGTTCTTCCATATGATTCCGGCGTCGAATTCGTCGGGAGAATTATCCATCCCGACAGGATCGACGTCAGAAAATCCACATCCCTGCAAATCAAAAAGCATCTGAATTATGTCCGTGAAGCCTACGGGCGTGGAGAAGTGCCGCTGGAATATGCGCTCAGCGTCATCACAAGTTATATGGGGCTGCTGAAACATACCTCCAGCGAGGCGCTAAAACAACGGCTAAGAAAAGATTTTGTTCTCATTCATCATTCATCGTAAATATCAGGATCCAGAAGCACCGTTGCGGCATGCGGCGGTGCTTTTTCGTTGGAGGAATTGATATGCCGGACTGGTTATTTGTTATCCTTGCTTTTTTATCGATCATAGGAATCGGCACGCTTGTTATGCTTGTCTGCATCTGGTGGACGCACAAATATAAGTGAGAGGGGATCATCTATGAAAAAGCTGCTTGCGGCCCTGCTGGCAGGAATCCTGCTTTGTTTGACTCCATGTGTTGCGGTCACCAATGGCGATGAAGATATTTCTCAATACATCCATATCAAATATGCCATGTATGACGGCCTGGAGCTGTTTGGAGATGTTGAGATACCTGACGGTGATTTTTACATCCGAGCTACCTTCTTTCTTCCGGGGGATCAGTATTTCGTACTGATCGTTCCGATCAGCCGGGAAGGTCTGTTTCAGGCGTACATCGCCGTCTGCTGCGAGAGCGCCACAATCGCCGTCGTTGACAGGCCCTCCGCCATCGTTCCCGGATGCGGTATCTGGTATCTGTCCGCTCCTGTCACAATGATTTGAGAGGTGCGCCATGAACGAACAAAGAATCTGGAACTATCTGACGCTAAAAATCGGCAATCCATATGGTGTAGCTGGCCTTATGGGCAATCTGTACGCCGAAAGCGGGCTGAATCCGAAGAACCTGCAAGGCTCATATGAGAAAAGCCTTGGAATGACGGACGATGAATACACCGCCGCCGTGGACGATGGAAGCTACACCAATTTCATCACGGACAAGGCGGGGTATGGCCTGGCGCAATGGACGTATTCCAGCCGCAAGCGTGCTCTTTTAGATTGGGCCACCGCCCAGGGACAGTCCATCGGTGATCTTGATATGCAGTTGGATTTCCTTACTTACGAACTGCGAGTTGATTTCTGGAGCGTGTTCGTTGATTTGGTCAATGCCCAATCTGTACGGGAAGCGTCAGATGCTATCATGCTCCAATTCGAGAAACCCAAAAACCAGAGCGAGGAAAATCAGAAAAAAAGGGCCGCTTTCGGTCAGAAATATTTAGATCAATATTGGAGAGATGGGGATGAACAAATGAGCGCTCTTAAGGTTGTCGAAATTGCGTCCCAGGAGATCGGTTACCTGGAAAAGGCCAGTAATTCACAACTGGACGATAAGACCGCAAATGCCGGTTCTGCCAACTATACCAAGTACGCCCGTGATCTGGACGCGCTCAGCTGGTTCAATGGCAAGAAGCAGGGCTACGCCTGGTGCGCCGTGTTTGTGACCTGGTGTTTCTATCAGGCATACGGCATGACCGCCAAGAAAATGCTGTTCCAGCCGGATAAAGATAACTGCGCTGCCGGATGCGGATCAGCTCGCGGTTATTACAACAAACAGGGGCACCTGTTCAACGATCCCGCCGTTGGGGATCAAATCTTCTTCTGGTCTTCGGACATGAGCAAAATCAGCCATACGGGCTTGGTCGTTGGCGTGAATGGCAGCCGGGTATATACCATTGAGGGCAACACCAGCGACGGGTCTTCTGTAATCGCAAATGGTGGCGCTGTGTGTAAAAAAGATTATGCCCTGAATTATAAGCGGATCGCCGGATATGGACGTCCTGAATGGTCGTTGCTTTCTTCTTCCGACGATGAGCAGAAAGGAAGTGAATCCTCAATGAGCGTCGACTATTCCGCAAAGGTCCATGCGGAAAGCGGGAAAACGGTCAACCTTCGTTCCGGCATGTCAGTAAACCATAAAGTTCTTTATAGTGTGCCTATCGGAATGTGCGTCCATGTGACAGAGGAAATCGGCGAGTGGGCGCGATGCACCTATGACGCGCCTTCTGGCCAGTCCTACACCGGGTACATGATGCGGAAATACCTCACCGCAGTATCATATGATACCGACACCGTGACCGTTTCCCGCTCCGAGCTTCAGGTCATCTATAACGCCATCGGAAACCTTCTTGGGAAGGAGTGATACCGATGCAGCAATTCTTGCAATGGCTGGCCGACAACTGGGTGAAAGTCGGCATTGCGCTTTCCCTTGTAGTGCAGATCAGCCCAATCAAATGGAATCCGTGGAGCAGCCTGATCAGTTGGATCGGAAAAACGCTCACGATGCCCGTCATGAGTGAAATAGAGGGGTTAAAATCTGATCTGGCCGATGTGAAAGCAGAACAGAAGCGGCAGGAAAAAGAAGCGGACGAAAATGAGATGGACAGGATCCGCAGCGAGGTGCTGGATTTCGCCAATTCATGCCGTCTGAAACGAAGGCACACAAAAGAGGAATTTGACCATATTTTCGCCCTGAATGATAAATATCAAACGCTTCTGGAAAAAACCGGCCAGCAGAACGGACGGTTTGAGGATGCTTTCGAGTATATCCGTGCGCTGAATCGGCGGTGTATGGAACAGAACGATTATCTGCAATAGAGGTGATACCATGACAGCAAAGGCCCGCAGCCCCACCCAGAAGAAGAATCCTGCCTTCGTCCAGTATTCCAAGCGCCTGGCTACTTTTATAACGATATTCTGGTGTGCTTTTCGCGTCATAGTTTTGGCGCTGCTGCTG
>JAEEGL016265576.1_pt1 | contig 17005 bp, 6 predicted proteins | sample 9134231 | NCBI WGS metagenome assembly JAEEGL01 (sample SAMN16246548, study PRJNA631951) | gut metagenome | biome: gut microbiome; feature: rumen; material: fiber-attached | host: Bos | place: Iran: Karaj | collected 2018-10
CTTGGTACTCTTGAGAAGGCTATCAACGAGGTGATTGACAATAAGGCTGTATGTGAGAAATTTGCTGAATTTATCGAGGACTACATGCAGTTCGCACAGAGTATTGAGTCTGATGCAGCTCTTCAGTTGGGTGCTACTATCCTGGAGAACCTGAATGCATGCGCTTATGATGCTGACGAGATTGAGGCTAAGAAACTGGAGCTCCGCGAGATGAGACTGAAGGTTCAGTTGCCTGCTGACTATACAGAGACTTCTGCTGATGGTAAGGATCTTACCGCATTCATCCAGACACCTAACTTCTCTATGATAAAGGATGGTGTAGAGACCAACTCTAATGCCGGATGGCTGGGTACAGCTGGTAGCTTCGGTCCTGATGAACATAAGTCTAACTTCTGTCTGGAGTTTTATAATAAGGAGTTTGATATGTACCAGGATTTGACTAGTGTCGGTTCAGTTGTGCTGCCTAGAGGTTACTATGCTTTGCAGGTCAATGCCTTTAACCGTCCTGCAGAGAGCAATCCCGCTTACCTCTATGCCGTAGCCGATAAGGATACGCTGGATGTAGTTGCAATTAAGCTGCAGTCAGAAGGTTTCAACGCAGAGGAAGGTGAGTCTGCTCCTAACGACGTGACTTCTGCAAAACAGAAGTTCGATGAGCTCTGCTATGTGAACACCCTGAAGTTCCTGTTCGAGGGCGATACACTGCGCATCGGTGTGAAGCACCCTGTAAATGTCGATAGAGACTGGGTGATCATGGACGATTTCAAACTGTTCTTCTATGGTACCGACAACACTGGCGTAGAGACTGTTAATTTGATTGGCAAGCCTGCAAAGGTTCAATACTTCACACTCGACGGACGTCAGGTCAGCGCCGCAAGAAAGGGCCTCGTCATCCGTAAAACAACTATGGACAACGGCGCTGTCGTTGTAAGAAAGATTCAAAAGTAAGAATGATTCGTCAAACGAAAATTCCGATACCCTAAATAAGGAATCGGGGGGGGCTGAAAGCCCTCTCCGACTCCTTCGTTTTTATTAATAACCAAAAAAACCAAAACCAAAATGACCCAAAACAATTCTACAACTCGTGACAAACGAAACAAAAGTAAACCCACAACGGCCGCAAGGTGGCTGTTACCCAAAATAAGAAACCACACGCTGTAAAAGGCGACAACATATAGCAAATAATATAATTGTAGTAAACAATAATAACTTAAAATAACAATTTATAAAAAAACTATGAAGTGTAACACTATCTTAGAGCATGGACGAAGCGTAGCTTTGACTGCCTGTGCACTGCTGATAGGAGCATCGGTGATGCAGTCGTGTAAAGATGACGACTTGATTCTCACCGGACAGCCTTCTTGGTTGGGAAACTCTATCTATGAGCGGTTGCAAGACGAGGGTAATTACAAGTACACGCTGCGTCTTATTGATGACCTGGGCGAGAAGGAAGTGCTCAGCCACACAGGTTCGAGAACGTTGTTTGTTGCAGCCGACAGTGCTTATGATGCCTGGTTCAATGGTGGTAACAAATGGGGTGTTAGTAAGTATGAGGACCTCACGTTGCCTCAGAAAAAGCTGTTGTTGAGAAACTCAATGATCGACAACGCTTATCTGCTGGAGCTGATGTCTAACGAGACGGCCGAGGGCGATGCTTCCACACCAGAGTGGGGACGCACCATGCGCCGCACAACTTCTGCATCTGCTTACGACTCAGTGTATGTGATGCAACCCGACGAGATGCCTGACAATGTTTATTGGACCAGTAAACGCGGCGGCAGTGCCATCCGTATTCTGAAGGATGTCACCGAAGCCCCAATGATTCACTTCTTGCCAGCTTATCTGTCGAATCACAAGATTACTGTTGAGGACTTGAACCTGCTGACCAACCGTCGTGCCACTAGTATCAATGAGGCATGGGTCAATGGTGTGAAGGTTATCAACTCTGGTGATCCCGACAAAAAGAAGATTGACTATGACGTAACCTGTAAGAATGGTTATATCCAGAAGGTGGAGCGCGTCATCGAGTCAAGCCCCAACATGGCTCAGCTCGTCTATCAGGACGAAGACATGAGCACATGGGCTCATCTGCTCGATCGCTATGCTGTGCCTTATTTCGATAAGACCTTGTGGCAGGATTATAATAAGAACTTCAAGAACAACGACTCGCTGTTCGTGCTGCGCTATGCTGCTAAGTCTTATTATAATGGTAACGGCAAGACCACTATCGACCGTTCAAGCTATGACTCTTCAAGCGATGCTGGTAAGTATGTCTACAACGATGAGCGTACCAACCAGAAGACGGTGATTCCTTACGATGAGCTGTTGCGCTTCGACCCAGGATGGAACCAGTATATCGACGACAACCAGCAGAATACGCTGCATAATGATGCCGGTATGATGATTGTTCCTACCAACCAGGCTGTCTTGGACTGGTGGAATGGTCCTGGTAAGTCTCTGCAGGACGAGTATAAGACTCTGGATAATGTGCCTACGCCTATTATCACTGAGTTGATCAACGTGAACATGATTCCTACCTTCTCAACTTATGTACCTTCTAAGTTCGGTAGCGTGCTGAACGATGCCAAGGAGCCCCTCGGTATCACCAAGGACGATGTCGTTTCTTGCTACATGGGTTGTAATGGTGTGGTTTACAAGGTTAGTAAGGTGTTCACACCGGCATTGTTCGCCTCAGTAGCATATCCCGCTCTGGCTCATGCCTCTACGATGAACATTATCTATAGCATCATCGATGGTCGTACCTTCAAGCCATATCTGCTGTCAATGGATTCAAAGTATGCTTTGATTCTGCCTTCAAACAATGCGATGCAGTATATACTTGACCCAGCATCTTTCGGTAGAAGTACGACAACGGATGACGTGAAGACCGAGACACCATACATCCTGGAGTTCACTTTCAATAAGGAGAAACAGCAGGTAGAGTGTGTACGCTACAAGTCAACCATCGGCGATAACGGTGAGATCACCAAGGGCGAGAAACTGGGTGAGATTGGTAACAGCAGTGCCCTGACGACCTTTAAGAATCGTCTGTATGACAACATGATGAATATGCTGATCATCGTGCTCCCCGACAAGACTATGTCTGTCGAGAAATATGTTGATGCCGGCTATAGCTTCTTCAAGACCAAGGGTGGTGGCCTGATCAAGGCTACTAAGGTTGGTGGCAAACTGCAGTTCCAGGGTGGATGGCAGATTGAGCACAACCGCAACATCCCTGCTGTGGACCGTTACGACATGGACAACGGTTCTTCTTATCAGGTGGACGATATGATGCCTACTGCTTCTCAGAAGTCTGTTTACATGACCCTGCAGGAGCATGAGGAGTTCTCTAAGTTCCTCACCATGATGGAGAATGACTATAACAATGTGTTGACTAACAAACTGAGCAACAAATATACTGCTGGTCAGTCATGGGTGGGCAGTAAGAACCTCAGTCTGCTTGACAACTATAACTACACGGTTTATGTGCCTACTAACGAGGCTATCCAGGCGCTGCAGGACGAGAAGATCATTCCTACAGACGAGGAGCTGGACCGTGGCGACTTCAATGAAAAGACCAAGAATGATCCTAAGGTGGACAGCATCTGTATCGCCGAGGGTTGGTATCCCGAGGGTGCCAACGATACCAAGAAGGCCGATATCCGTGCCAAGGTGGTTGAGGCGCTGAAGACTATCATGTCTGACTTCATCCGTTATCATGTGCAAGACCACTCTGTGGCTATCGGCATGGTGCCTGATGTTGAGGTTGACGAGGATGGTAATGTGACAAAATATAAGAGCCACACTTCATTCGAGAGTATGAAGCGCGACCTGGAGACTGGCCGATTCATTCCTCTGGAGGTGAACTACACGAACAAATCTATGACCGTGAAGGACAACACCATTAAGGATGCCAATGGTAATGTTATCAAGGCTGGTGTGACCCACAACGTGGTAACCAGCAACGGCCTCTACAACCTGCAGTGCCGTGAGTACTGGTTCGAAGGTGCAAACACCGAGCTGAACGCTTCTCTGTTCATGGCCAGTGACGTTGTGGTACATCAGATCGACGGTGTACTTCTGCCTGGTGTGAAGAAGCCTTGGCGTACAATCGTGAAAGAAGCACTTGGTATTGAATAATAAGATAGGAGGAACAAACGTATGAAAATACTGAAATCTGTTATTATGACAATCGCGCTCCTGCTGTCTACAACACTGAGCGCACAGAATATCACTTCGGTACACGGTACACTGAGCGACGATATGGGTCCGCTGATGGGTGCCACCGTATGTGAGATCGATGCTACCGGACGTATTATCGAGTCAGCTCTCACTGACTTGAACGGTAACTTTACGATGAAGGTCCGTAATACAAAGGATAAGATTCGTTTCAGTTACGTCGGTCTGGAGACTGTGACAATGCCCATCAACAAGACAACTTATGTCTTGAAGATGAAATCAAAGACAAAGCTGAAGGAGGTTACCGTTACCTCAAAGAGACGTATGCAGGGTAACACACTGCCTATCCCTCAGCGAGAAATCTCTTATGCTACACAGACCATCTCCATGAAGGAGTTCGAGGGTCTGGGTATCACCTCTGTCGATGAGGCCCTGCAGGGTCGTATCGCCGGTCTGGATATCGTAGGTAACTCTGGTAACCTGGGTTCTGGTTCTACCATGCGTCTGCGTGGTGCTTCGTCAATCTCTACACTGACTGACGCTAACCCACTGATCGTTGTGGATGGTAATATCCGTGAGGTCAACCTCGACAACTTCGATATGGCTGGTGCCAATGACGAGAAGTTCGCTGAACTGCTGAACATCAACCCTGAGGATATCGCCTCTATCACCGTGCTGAAGGATGCTGCCGCTACTGCAGTATATGGTTCACAGGGTGGTAACGGTGTTATCGAGCTGACCACCAAGCGTGGTGTGCGCGGTGCACCAAAGGTGACCTACTCTCTGAAACTCACCGGTACTTATCAGCCTAGTGGTTACGACCTGCTGAGTGGTGACGACTACACCATGATGCTGAAGGAGGCTTACTTCAACCCCCGTCAGAATGATAACGCATCTAACAAGTATGCGATCCCTGAGATCAACTATGTGGACGATCCCTCAATCCTGGCCGACTGGCGTCAGTATCGTGCCAATACCGATTGGCGTGACGCTGTCACACAGTGGGGTCTGCGTCAGAACCACTACGCTACCATCACTGGTGGTGGTGAGAAGGCGTCTTTCCGTATCGGTGCCGGTTACGACCATGAGACGGGTACTATCATCCAGCAGAAGATGAACCGTTTCTCTACACGTGTGAACCTGGACTATAATGTCAGCCAGCGTATCCGTGTAAGCACCAACTTCTCTCTGACTTACTCTAAGTATGATGATAACTCTGACGACCTGTTGGCCATCGCCCTGAAGAAGATGCCTAACATGAGCATCTATCAGATCGATCCCGAGACTGGCAAGGAGACAAATCAGTACTATAACATGCCCCAGAGCGGTACCTATATCGGTTCTGAGGTGTTCAAGAACGACCAGCGTAACTACGTGAACCCCGTAGCTTCTGCTTATCTGGCTAAGAAGCAGCGCCGCGTTTACGACATGAACCCTGAGTTGATCCTGAACTACCAGCTGCTGGGTCTCGATGATGAGCACTGGCAGTTGAACTGGCGTAGCTCTGTGTATATGAATATCTCTAACCACTATAACGACTCATTCTATCCTCAGGAACTGGTGACTAAGAGATGGGAGGATAAGGTGAACACCTCTGCCGCAAGTTCTTCTAAGAGTGTTTCATTCAACACCAAGCAGACGCTGACCTTGATTCCTGCTTTTGCTAACAAGGATCACTCAATGATGATGATGGGACGTTTCGAACTGACTTCTGGTTCAAGCAGCTCTCAGTCAACTGATGGCTATGGCTTGCCTTCTACCAATGGTGTCATCGTGAGTCCTTCTGCAGGTGGTATCATCAATGGCATGAGCTCTGGCTACAGCCAGTGGCGCTCTATGTACTACACCTTCTCTGCTCACTATGCTTACAAGGGACGTTATGTGGCCGACTTCACCGTACGTGCCGACGGTACCACCAAGTTCGGTCCTGGTAACCGTTGGGGTTACTTCCCCTCTGTTTCTCTGAAGTGGATCGTCAGTGACGAGCCTTGGATGCAGAAGCTGAAGCCTACATTGTCTATGTTGGCTATCCGTCCTAGCTGGGGTCGTGTAGGTAACCAGCCTGGTCAGAACTACTTGTTTACTTCTAAGTATGGTTCTACCGACAAGTATATCGATATGTCGGCTATGAAACCTCTGAACATCCGTCTGACTGACTTGAAGTGGCAGTTGGTATCAAGCTACAACTTCGGTATCGACCTGGGCTTCATGGATGGTCGTCTGAACCTGACTATTGAGGGCTATCAGTCAACAACCTCTGATATGTTGATGGGTAGCTTCCGCATTCCTTCAAACACTGGTTTCGCTACCGTTCCTTATCATAACAATGGTAAGATGCGTAACACCGGTTGGGAGTTCCATATCAATACAAACCGCATGATTAAGGCCGGTAAGTTCTCAATGGATATGAACGCTAACTTCGGTAACAACCGTAACGAGATCCTGGAGATGGATGAGTACATCCTCGACAACAAGAACTCTAAGTATGGCTATGCCAACGGTGAGACCCTGCGTCGTGTACAGCTGCACAACCCATTCGGTGCTATCTATGGATTCAAGTACAAGGGTGTATATCAGTACAACTACCTGACCATCAAGAACCATGTTCAGGAAATGGTTGAGGCTGGTGCTACCAAGGATGATATCCAGACTTGGTGGAAGGAATGGACAGCATCTGGTAAGACAGCTCCTGTGGCTGTTGGCGCCGATGGCAACATTATCCTCGAGGGTAACAACGTGCCTAAGCGTATGATGTACGACTACCGTTCTGATAATACTGGTCACGATGGTTCATTCCCCGGCTTCAACGGTGGTGACGCTATCTATGACGACCTGAACCATGACGGTCAGATCAACGCACTCGATATCACCTACCTGGGCTCTTCTCTGCCTAAGTTGACTGGTGGTTTCGGTTTCTCTTTCAACTACGGACAGTGGCGTCTGTCTACACAGTTCACCTACCGTGTAGGCAACAAGATCATCAACAAGGCTCGTCTGAGTGCCGAAGCCATGACTGGCAACGACAACCAGAGTCAGGCTGTGAACTACCGCTGGCGTCAGGAGGGTGATGTCACACCTATCCCACGTGCTATGTATGGTTCTAACAGCAACTACAACACGCTGATCAGCGACCGCTTCGTCGAGGATGGTAGCTACCTGCGTATGAGCTATGCTCAGCTGAACTATTCTATCAATAAGAAGAACCTGACATGGATTGGCTTGAACCGCCTTTCATTCTATGCCAGTGTGAACAACCCCTTCGTGCTCACGAAGTACTCTGGTGTAGACCCCGATATCGCATTCGGCGGCGAGGATCCTGCTATCGACAACATGCAGACACCACGTTCACGTTCTTATACACTGGGTATTACTGTTGATTTCTAAACGTAGATTGATTTTTAAAAGAAACATGAAGATTATGAAAAAGAATTATAATAAGATAATCTGCGCAATCTGCGTCATCTGCGGCCTGACATCATGCTCAGACTTCCTGGACATCAAACCGCAAAACGAGATTATATTCGAGGATTTCTGGAATGAAAAGGCCGACGTGGACAATGTCGTGGCTGGATGCTACTCTGCACTCCAGAACGACGGTGTCAGAAAGCGTATGATGATTTGGGGTGAGGCCAGAACGGAGAACGTGATGGCCGGACAGGGCATCAATAATGATGTCAACCTCTCTAATATATTGAAGGAGAATATCACCGCCATGAATTCCTATACCACTTGGGAGGGCTTCTATGACGTGATCAACCGTTGTAACACGGTGCTGAAATATGCGCCTGGTGTGGCTGAGAAGGATCCTGCTTATACACAGGGTGACCTCGACGCTACGATTGCTGAGGTGACAGCACTGCGTTCGCTCTGTTATTTCTATTTGATTCGTACGTTCCGCGACGTGCCTTTCTCTCGTGAGGCCTTCACCGACGACGACCAGAAGATGGACCTGCCCGCAACGCCTTTCTATGAGGTGCTCGGCAACCTGATCGATGATTTGCGTGGGGTAGAGGATAAGGCGGTGGAACGCTATCCTGAGACGCAGCCTTACTATCAGACTGGTCGCATCACGAAGAATGCTATTGAGGCCATGTTGTGCGAGATGTATCTGTGGAAGGGTGCCGTTGATCCTATTGGTTATGACTCTTGTGTCTACTATGCAGAAGAGGTGATCAAGAATATGAAGGAGATCAATGAGGAGAACGAGAAGAAGGAGCGTCTGTCTGCCGATACCAAGGCTGCCTTGGAACTTCGTCTTAATGGCTATCCTCTGGTCAACGATAACCTGACGGGTACAACCTTTGGTTCTGCCTATACCAGCATCTTCGTAGAGGGCGCCAGCAAGGAGACTATTCTGGAACTGGTCTATGACGAGGAGAAGGCAGGTAATGGTATGTTGGCCAACTCTGCTGTGTCTTCACTCTATGGCCACTCTAACGGTACTGGTCTGCTCGTCGGTTCTAAGCACCTGAAGGAGGATATCGAGGCCGACTATGCTAAGCGTGTCATCTTCGAGCCCGAGCAGAAGAATAAGTTGGATGCTCGCCTCTATATCAACTGTGATGCAACAAGGGATAACTCTCCTATCATGAAACTGGCTGCACGCCGTATCGATATCGACGGTAAGACCACACCAAAGTTGGATGACTACTCGTTCTATCCTCAGAACAACAACAGCAGCATGTGGATTATCTACCGCTTGCCGGATATCATGCTGATGGAGGCTGAGGCTCTCTGCGAGAAGATGATGGATCCTATCGATGGTGAGGATACCGAGGTGAGTGAGCACAACAAGCCTCTGATGGAGAAGGCTTTCACACTGGTGAATGTGATCAACAAGCGTTCGCTCTGCAAAAAGGAACTGGGTGCTTCTGACACACTGAAGAATACCAACTACGCCACGAAGACAGCTCTGACCGACCTGGTGAAGCGTGAGCGTCAGCGCGAACTGATGTATGAGGGTAAGCGTTGGTACGACCTGGTACGCTACGCTATGCGTGCAGGCAATACGGATCCTGTAATTGCCGCCGTGATGAAGCGTGAGGATGTGAACCAGGAATACTCTCAGAACTTCTTCAAGAAAATGGATGCTATCTTCTGGCCTTACAACATTGAGGAAATGAAGGTGAACCGTAACCTGGTGGCTAATCCTGCTTTCGGCAGCGGTGAGAACTCCAGCTACGAGAAAGCTAAATAATGCATAACACTTAAACGATAAGATTATGAATATCAATAAGAATATAAAAGTAGCATTGATGGCACTGGCTGCCTTCATGGCAACGGGCTCTATGACCAGTTGCTCTGACGAGCCCGATAGTCAGTACTTCTATACCTTCACGGGTGAGATGCTGAGCGATTATATCAGCAACCGCGAACAGTATAGTGAGTTTAAGTACATCGTTGAGAAAGCTGATTTGATGGACCTGTTGTCTACCTATGGCAGATATACTTGCTTCCTGCCCGACAACAAGGCTGTGGATGAGTATCTGCAGTCAAAGGGTATTCCTTGTGTTGACTCGCTGACCGTGGCCGACTGCGATACCATCGCCCGCACACACTTGGTACAGAATATGTACTCTACGTTCGAGATGGTACTCGACTTCCTGCCTACTTATAACTTGCAGGGACGTTACTTGGCTACCAAGCCTATCGTCGACGAGAACGGTAATGCTGTTATCCAGATTGAGGGTAACGCACATATCATCTTCAGCGATACGCTGCCCGACGGACAGATCATTCACCAGAACGACTCTGTAGAGAATGGTATCGTACAGCCTGTGAACAAGGTGATCGAGAAGTCTAACTGTTATGTCGCTGATATCCTGCGCGACAATCCTAATATCTCTCTCTTCTATGAGGCGCTCGTGGCTACTGGCGTTCGTGATGAGATTGAGTTGATCGAGGATGTGACTTACTCTAAGAACCAGCCTAAGTATAAGTATAGGTCTCACACCCACTCTGAGGTGGGATGGGTGCCCGATAAGAAGAAGTATGGCTTCACGGCTTTCGTTGAGCCCGACTCTGTCTATCGTGCCAAGTTCGAGGAGTATGGTATCGATACTTCTAATGGCAATAATCTCCGTGCGCTCTATGACCTGGCTGTCAAGCTCTATGACCCTGTATTCGGTTCTGGCGATGACTTGCATCGTGATGACCTGAAGGAGGGATGGAAGTTCGAGAACCTCAAGGATAGTATCAACCCCTTGAAGCGTTTCATCCGCTATCATATCATGAACCGCTATGTGCCTGGTACCAACAAGCTCACGTCTATGGAGATTCCTGAGCACGGTAAGTATCCCTTCGGTTTCGATGCTGAGAAGGTGAACCCCACAGAGTGGTATTACACGTTGCTGCCTCACACCATGCTGAAGGTGTCTATGCTGACCATGAACAAGGATGAGCAGGGACGTGACTGTCGTGGTAACGACCGCGATAAGGTGAAGCGTTTCTTCATCAACCGTCGTTATGGTGAGACGTCTGACTATCAGATCCGTGGTGCCCTCGTCGAGAAGGATGTGGAGGAAGAGTACGAGAATGATGCTCTGAATGGTCACTATTTCTATGTCGACGACCTGATTGCTTTCACTGCCGATGTACGTGATAAGGTGCAGAACATGCGTATCCGTATGGACTTCTCTACGGTATTCCCTGAGGTGATGACCAATGATATGCGTGATGAGGGTAACTATCTGGGTGATGACCCTGATAACACTCCTGACGAGAGTAATGAGCCTAAGAACGGTAAGAACCGTTACTTCCCTGACGGCTACCTGGATGGTGTGACTGTAAATAATGATGGTCACTTGGTGCTCCGTCGTCCTCACCTGTACTACTGGTCTTGGCAGGGTGACGAGTGGAACCTCTTCGGCGACTACGATATGACCTTCCGTATTCCTCCTGTACCATTCAGCGGTGAGTGGCAGTTCCGTCTCGGATTCTGCTCTATTCCTACGCGTGGTGTCATGCAGGTCTACTTCGACGGAAAGCCTCAGGGTATTCCTCTTGACATGACCAAGGACCTGAATACTGATATGTATGTGGGCGACCGTTACAAGAACTATGAGGACTACATGAAGATGTCCGACGAGGAGAAGGCTGAATACCAGAAGATTCTGAAGAACCTGGGTGCCTACGATGATGGTCGTAGCCAGCTTATCGGTCAGAAGGATCATGCTCTGGGTAACGCTGCAGGTATGTATCGTCGTATCCTCTGCCAGACCGATGTTGACTGCACCAAGGATCACTACATCCGCTTCCGTGTGGCCAGCGATGGTAAGGGTAATAACAACGAGTTTATGTTCGACTTCTTCGAGATGGTACCAAAGTCGGTATATGCTGTCGATGGTGATGGTGCTATGGAGGACGACTTGTAAATAATTGACAATGGACAATTGACAATGGATAATTGACAAAAGTCAAAACGAAGTTTTAAAACTGAAAATTATGATAACCAAGATAAATAAAATAGTAAGTGGAGGCCTGTTGTGCTGCGGTATCGCCGTAGCACTCACGGCCTGTACCGATACTTGGGACGACCACTACGACAGCCTGGGTGGCGGTGAGAACGGCGTTCACGAGGGTACCATCTGGTCTGCTATCGAGAAAAATCCTAATATGAGCAATTTCGCTACGCTCATCAAGGGATGTGACTATGTGGATCGTCTGAATGGTAGCCAGGTGTTCACGGTATTTGTTCCTACCAACGATGATTTCTCTGCTGAAGAGGCAGAGGCGCTGATTGCTGAATACAAGGCACAGGCTGACTCTGTACTGCCCGAGAATAATACGGTTGTCAAGGAGTTCATCCAGAACCACATGGCACTCTATAACCACTCGTTCACGAATATGCGTACGGATACGCTGGTGCTGATGAATGGTAAGTATGCTGTGATTGAACCTGATACTACTATCAATGGTGTGAAGATGAATAAGATCAACCAACTCTACAGCAATGGTGTGCTCTTCACCATGGATAAGCAGATGAAATTCCAGCCTAACGTGTTCGAGGCTTTCCGTAAGGACCACGACTACGATAGCATCTACAGCTTCTTGTATAATAGTCACTATTATTATAAGGTGTTCCAGCCCAGCCAGAGTGTTGCCGGTAGTATCGTCAACGGTAAGACGCAGTATCTGGACTCTGTGTTCACACAGCGCAACGAGCTGTATAGCTACGTGGGCTTGATTAACTCTGAGGATAGTAACTATATCATGGTGGCTCCTACCAACGAGGTTTGGGATAAGCTGATCCAGGAGTATCAGCCTTATTTCGACTATCCCGAAAAACTGACGGATCGTGACTCTATGGCTTACACGAATGCTCGTCTGGCTATCGTCGAGGGTACTACTTTCAGTCGTACCTTCAACTCGGATGCTGCACTTCAGGACTCTGCCATGTCAACGGCTTGTATCCGCAGCTATATCTCACGTAAGTCTTCATGGGGTGGCGTGCCCTTCGAGTACTATCAGTACTATATGCCAAAGGCTGCCAAGGGTGCCCTGAACCAGACGGAGACGATGCAGTGCAGTAATGGTGAGGTACGCAAGGCTAAGGAGTGGAACATCGATAAGCGTATGTCTTTCCATACCTTCCGTATCGCTGACAACTATGACTTGAAAGAGGTGAAGAAGGACTATGACAACAGTATCAAGGACTCTATCGAGGCTGTGAGCCATGTTCAGGACTATGTCACCGCTGACAATAAGCAGTTCTATGACAAGGTTTGGGGTAATACCTTCACGACTTTCGAGTCTCAGGTGGCTACTAACAACCACTGGATGACTTACACCCTCCCTGGTGTTCTTTCTAATATTGGTTATGATATCTTCTTGGTTTATGTTCCTGCTCTGGCTGCTGATACAACGGCTACTGATGAGCAGCGCCTGCCAACAAAGTTCAAGGCTAAGCTGATTGCTCCGGGATTGTCAACAGATGGTGTTGCCCTGGTTTATGATGATCATAATTACTTCTTGCCAAAGAGTTCTGCCTACCAGCCTAACCCCGATAGCATCTGCTATGTGCAACTGGCAAGTGACTTCAAGTTCCCGAAGTCTACCTACGGCGTGGGCGACGAGAGCATGAAGGCATATCTGAGAATTGAGTCAAGTGTATCAAACAATGAGCTGAGAAAGAAGTCGTTTATCCGTACGATGCGTATCAACTGTATCCTCGTGGTGCCTCATGGCAGCCTCGAAGTGGTTGAGGAACTGCCTGCAACGGTAGGTACGGGTAACAAGATGACTAAGATTCCTGCATCGGCTCAGGGACAGCCTGGTGTGCTGTTGTATCCTCACGGACAATACGACGACAGAGACTATAAGGCTTGGTACATGCAACGCTAATGTTCACATGACTAAAAATAAAAGAAAGAACGATATGAAACGATATATCTTATTTGGAATGACGCTGCTGATGGCTTTCCCTCTCTGTGCTGTTGCGCAAGACGAAGATACTGAAGAGGAAGAGGAGGTCGTTGAGGTAAAGCGTGTAGTAAGAGTTCAGAAGCACTACGAGACGCGTACCGTCAAAGGCTACGTGTTTGACGCTGCTTCTCAAAAGCCTGTTTCAGGTGCCATCGTCCGCGCTGCTGATATCGATGGCTATAGTGTGCTGACGGATGACGACGGTAGCTACTCTCTGAAGTTGCCTCTCTTCTCTACGTCAATCTATATTTCTTCGCCTGACCATAATCCGGTGAAGATGGGCTTGGTTAAGGGTGAGGCTCAGAAGAGCGTGAATCTGTATCCCTCTACTTTCACTGCTGAGTATGGTGTGCAAACCAACGTGCGTGGTGATTATGAGGCTACGGATTTCAAATACACCAACGCCATCAATATCAAGGACGAGGTGCAGAAGCAGTTGGGTGGTCAGGTTTATACCATCAACCGTAATGGTACGCCTGGCATCGGTAGCGTGATGTTCATGCAGGGTCTGAACTCTCTGAACGTGAACGCTCAGCCGCTGATTGTGATTGATGATGTGATCATCGACCAGCAGTATGGTCGCACCTTGCTGCACGATGGTTTCTATAATGATGTGCTGAATAATATCAACCCTGCTGATATCGAGAAGGTGACCGTCATCCGCAACGGTACTGCTCTCTATGGTTCCAAGGGTGCCAATGGTGTTATCTTGATCCAGACACGCCGTAACAAGTCTATGGCTACGCGTATCACGGCTAATATCTCTGCTGGCGTGACACTCGAGCCCAACTATATCTCGGTGATGAATGCTGACCAGTATCGCAGCTATGCTTCTGAGATGCTGAAGTCTACTAACACCACACTGCGTGACTTCAAGTTCCTGAAGTCTGAGTATGATACAAAGGGTAATAAGTATTACTACTATGATCAGTATCACCAGAATACGGACTGGAAGGATTATGTGTATCGCACAGCGATGACTCAGAACTATGGTATCAATGTCGAGGGTGGTGATGATGTGGCTAACTATAACCTGTCTGTAGGTTATACGAATGCAAAGAGCACACTGAAGTATAATGATATGGACCGTCTGAACGTGCGTTTCAATACGGACATCTCGCTGAGCAACAAATTGTCTGTTCGCTTCGATGCTTCTTTCGCTAACCAGACTCGCGACATCCGTAATGATGGTGCTCCTGAGAGCTACGACGAGGGTACGCCTATCGCTCCTTCTTTCCTGGCTTACGTAAAGAGTCCTTTCATGAGCCCTTACAGCTATGGTCACGACGAGACGGGCGCAGGTCGCTTCTCTAACGAGCACTATGATATCGACACGGAGTCTTATCTGAGCGAGGCTTTGGCTAACTACAACAACTACAACTGGCAGTTGGGTAACCCCGCAGCTATCAACCAGTATGCGGAGGCTGATACAAAGAACCGTTTCGAGACTTCTATGCTGAACCTCACGGTGACTCCAAAACTGGAGATCGCACGCGACCTCTTCGTAAGCGAGCACTTCAGCTATAACTTGGTGAACACAAACGAGATGTTCTATATTCCTATCAATGGTACGCCTAATTATTATGTGTCAAGTCTGGGTGGCTACCGTCAGAACGAGACGCGCTCACTGGCTTCTAAGCAGAACTCTGTGATGAGTGACACGCGTATCGACTGGAAAAAGCGTTTTGATGCGCACTTCCTCCATATCTTCGGTGGTGCACGCATCAACTGGGAGAGCTTCACTTCTACTTCTCAGGTGGGTTACAACACTGGTAGTGATAAGACTCCGTTCTTGAGCGGATCTCTGCAGGATAAGGATGTTGTGGGTATCAGCGAGAACTGGAACTCTCTTTCTTGGTATGCTCAGGCTGAGTACAACTACAAAGGACGCTACTATGCACAGGCTAACCTGACTATCGACGGTTCTTCTCGCTTCGGTCAGGAGGGTGGCGACTTCCGTCTCTTCAAGGCTGCATGGGGTGTGTTCCCCAGCATCCAGGCTGGATGGGTTGTCACCAACGAACCTTGGATGGCTGATGTGAATGGTATCAACTACCTGCGTCTCTCTGCTGGCTATGATATCAGTGGTAATGATGATATCGACTACTACGCTGCTCGTAGTTACTTCCGTGCTTCTCAGTTCCTGCACACCATCTCTGGTATTGCTTTCGAGGGTATTGGTAACACAAAGATCCAGTGGGAGACAACACGTCGTCTGAACTTGGGTCTCGAGGGTAGCTTCTTCGATAATCGCCTGAGCTTGGGCTTCAACTATTTCCGCTCTAAGACGGACAACCTGCTCACACTCCAGGAACTGGGTTACCTCAGTGGTCTGAAGCAGAACTGGTCTAATGGTGGTAAACTGAAGAACGAGGGCTTCGACGTGAACTTCAATGTGAAGGTGCTCAACCTCAAGGATTGGCAGTGGCAGGTTGGTGCCAGCGCTGGTCACTATAAGAACCAGATTACCGAACTGCCTGATGGTAAGCAGTATGTGGACAATGAGATCTATGGTGCTACCGTTCGTACACAGGTGGGCAACGTGGCCAATGCGTTCTATGGCTACAAGTCGCTGGGTGTGTTCAGCACCACTGCTGAGGCTCAGTCTGCTTCTGCTTCTGCAGCTGGTTCTGCTACCTATGATCCCAACGGTCTCTACTTCGTTGACGAGAATGGTGTTGACCATGTTTATTTCGAGGCTGGTGATGTGCACTTCGCTGACCTGAATAATGATGGTATGATTACTGAGGCTGACCGCACCATCATCGGTGATCCTAATCCTGATATCTATGGTAATATCTTCACCTCTGTGTCTTTCAAGCGCTTTAAGCTGGATGTCAACTTCAACTACTCTCTGGGTAACGACATCTATAACTACATGCGCTCTCAGCTGGAGGGTGGCTCTCGCTTCATGAACCAGACCAAGGCGCTGCTGCGTCGTTGGCAGGTTGAGGGTCAGCAGACGGATATTCCTCGTATCACCTTCCAGGATCCTATGGGTAACTCTCGCTTCAGCGACCGCTGGATTGAGGATGGTTCTTACCTGCGTCTGAAGAGTGTAACGCTCTCTTACGATCTGCCCGTGAAGTCTGAGTATCTCCAGGGCTTCCAGTTCTGGATCCAGGGCAACAACTTGCTCACCTTCACGAAGTATCTGGGTAGCGATCCTGAGATGACTGCCACCTCAAGCGTTATCGGTCAGGGCTTCGACCTGGGTCGTCTGGGTCAGAGCCGCAGCATCGTAGCTGGTGTGAAGATCAACTTGTAATTACTAATTACTCATTACTAATTACTCATTAAGCAATAAATAAATTATGAATATCAAAAATATATATCGTAAAGGGGCTGGATCAATGGTCTGCGGCATTGCCGCAGCCATGATGGCTCTTCCTGTGCTTACTTC
>JAEEGL010389526.1_pt1 | contig 17004 bp, 12 predicted proteins | sample 9134231 | NCBI WGS metagenome assembly JAEEGL01 (sample SAMN16246548, study PRJNA631951) | gut metagenome | biome: gut microbiome; feature: rumen; material: fiber-attached | host: Bos | place: Iran: Karaj | collected 2018-10
CGGGCACGATGCCGCACTTAAGGCCCTGGCCGCCAGATTCGAACTGAAGAAGCTTCTCGATGGTACCGACTACGTCAAGTTGCGCAAGGCTGTCATCGACACGCTGAACAGGTGACTTGATTTTCCGTCCGGTTTCTGCCGGACGGTTGCGTACTGCCGTCTGTTTTGCTATAATCGCGACCATGAGCGATGCATCTGAAATGCTTTCCATCGTGGTGCCATGCTACAACGACGCTCCATGCCTGGAGCCGTTTGTGGCGGCCATAGACGCCCTTGATCTGCCGATCGCGCGGGAGTTGATCTTCGTCGACGACGGGTCGGTGGACGGCACGCTCGACGCCCTGCGCGCATACGCCCGGCGGCGCCATGACATCCGCTATGTCGCATTCTCCCGCAATTTCGGCAAGGACTCCGCGCTTCTCGCCGGGTTGCGGGCGGCCCGTGGAGATTACGTGGTAACGATCGACGTCGATCTCCAGGATCCGCCATCGCTGCTGCCCAAGATGCTGGAGGCCGTCCGCTCCGGCCGGTGCGACAGCGTCGCCACGCGCAGGGTCGGCCGTGCGGGCGAACCGCCCATACGATCATTCTTCGCGCGCATGTTCTATCGATTGATGCGGCGCTTCTCCGAAATAGACCTTGTCGACGGAGCGCGGGATTACCGTCTCATGACGCGGAGGTTCCGCGATGCGGTGCTTGAACTGCCCGAGGTCAACCGCTTCACGCGCGGCATATACCAGTGGATCGGCTTCAGGACGGAATGGATCGCCTTTGAACACGTTCCGCGAATCGCCGGCGAGACGAGCTGGTCGTTCTGGAAACTTGTCAGGTACGCGAGCGACAGTCTCCTCGCATTCTCCGCATTTCCGCTCAAGCTCGCGTCGTTCGTCGGCCTGGCCAGCTGTTGCTGCGCCTTCGCGGCCCTGCTGTTCGTGATAATCCGCAAACTCGCCATGGGCGATCCAGTCGCGGGATGGCCGTCGCTCGTATGCATCATCGTGTTTATCGGCGGCGTACAGCTGTTCGTCGCCGGTATCCTTGGCGCATACCTCGTCAGGATATACGCCGAGACGAAGCGCCGTCCGCCATATCTGGTGAGCGAGACCTCCGCGGATTGACGGGAGAGCGGGTATGCCTGGAGAGTCTTTGGATATTGCCATCCTTGCCAACGGTTCGCCTCCGTCGCATCCCGTTCCGCTCGCGAGGCTGATGTCCGCGGACGTTCTTGTATGCTGCGATGGCGCATATGCGAAGGCGCGTGCCATAGGGCGGGAACCTGATTTCGTCGTCGGGGACGGCGATTCGCTCGCCATCGATGACAAGGCTTCGCTAGGCGACAGGTTTGTCGCGATCGACGAACAGGACACGAACGATCTCGCAAAAGCGTTCCGTTTCGCCTTGTCGCGCAAACCCGGAGGTATCGCGATACTTGGCGCCACAGGCTTGCGCGAGGACCATGGTCTAGGCAATATATTCTGGCTGCTTGATTTCGCGGAGGTTTTCCCGGGTGTCGCCATGTTGACGGACGCCGGCAGGTTCGACGTCGTCGCCGGCGAACAGGTTTTCGCATGTAGTCCGGGCGATGCGGTTTCCATATTCGCGGTCGACCGCGCCACAAGCGTAAAGTCCCAAGGTCTCAAGTGGCCTCTTGATGAAGTCCGGTTCGAGAATCTGCATTGCGCCACGTTGAACCGCACGTCGGGGACCTGTTTCCGCCTTCTGCCGGATCGTCCGGTGCTGCTCTACAGACCCTATCCCATAACCGCATGAACACAAACGAAAGACCCGCATGACATGATGGTTTACCTGAACAAGACGATCTATGGACTGCTCAACCCGGCTGCCTTTGGAATTCTCCTGCTTGCCGCCTGCATCTTCTGCATCTGGCGCCGCCGGCGACGCGGCGCTCTTGTCCTTTGCACGGCGAGCCTTGCATGGATGTTGATCTGGACCTGCGAATTCATCTTTCCGAACTTGATGATCGATCTGGAGAAGGAATACCCGCCGCAGCGCGTCGAAGCGTCGCCATCGGCCGACGCCATCGTCCTTCTAGGCGGAGGGATGAGCTGCAACACGAACGAGCTTGTATATCCTGAAATGTACCAGGCGGCAGATCGCGTATGGCATTCCGCGCGTCTGTGGAAGGCCGGCAAGGCGCCGGTGATAATCACTACCGGGCGCTACGAGGCGGATGCTTCCGTGCCGCTGCTGCGCGATCTTGGCGTGCCGGATTCCGCGATAATCGTCGAGCCGGATGCGCGCAACACCGAAGAGAACGCGTCGTTTGTCGCGGCCATACTCGCCAAGCGACAGCCGGCGGATGATGCCGGGAAGCCACGACGCATATTGCTTGTGACGAGCGCCTGGCACATGCGGCGTTCCGTCTTGATGTTCGAGCGCGCCTTTGCCGGAATGGCCAAGAACGGCGCACGGCCGATCGAGATCGTACCGGCGCCCGCGGACTATGATGGTCTTTGCGGCAAACGACCCTTTAAATATTCCGACATCTTTCCGTCGGCGGAATGCATGAACAAGAAATCCTATGCGTTCAAGGAAATACTGGGATATTGGGGATACCGCATTTTCCGCCGCTAATCTCCCGTTAGTGCTTGACATTGGGGCTGATTTAGAGGATAATTACAATTTGTTTTCGCGAAACACCGATAAGGTTTCACCAAATGGCAGATGATAAAAACGAAGGGAACGAGGCGCTCGACCTGAGTGGCCTTGGATCTTTTGACTTCACTCCGGACTGGGCAAAGGGCCGGGCCGACGACAAGTCGCGATATGCCCGATTTGAGGGGCGGGACGATCGTCAAGACAGTCGTCCATCCTCCGGCGACAGGCGTCCTTCCGGACAACGCCGGCAATTTGACGGCGATCGCAAGGGATCGGGCGAGCGCAAGCCATTCGGCGAGCGTAAGCCGTTTGGCGAACGCAAGCCTTTTGGGGGCGAACGCAGAGGGGCCGGAGACCGGGGCCCTCGCCGCGATGGCCGCCCGCAGCGCGAATTCATAAAGCCTCTTGATGTCGATGTGCGAATCCTGCCTAGCCAGAAGGAACTGGGGCCGATCATCCGCCAGCTGCAGACCAAGCACACGGCCTATGCCCTCAAGCAGCTCGCCTATCTCTTTCTTGACAATCCCTCCGCATGCATGCTGCGCATCTCGCCGAAGAAGGATGCGACCGAGCCGATGCTTTTCCACCAGTGCAAGGCATGCGGTTTTTCGGCGCTTTCCGATGAAGACGTCACCGCGCATATCCTGTCCGAGCACATCTCGGACTACTACGACATGGAGACGGTCGACTGCGAACCACCGAAGGGCACGTTCAACTGTGTCGCAAAGTGCGGTATTACAGGCGAGCTGCTTGGGCCGCCGAACCTTCATGGCTATGACGCCCGGATCCGCGAGATGATCCGTACGCGCTGCCCAGGCATGTCAGAGTCTGCATATCGCGCCCGCATCGAGATGGTGCGCGATCCAGACGTCATCGAGCAATGGCGCGCCGGCGCCACGAAGAAGCTCGTCTACCGCCGCAAGGGCGAAGAGACGGCCATAGAACGCGAAGCCGCCGAGGCCGAGTTCCGGCGTACGATCATGCCTGGACTGCTGGCGACGGCGAAGACTGTGGATCTGACCGCCGAGGCCGCGCTGAAGTCGCCGTGCCGTCCGCTCGTGTTCGCCTGCCGCGACGCCATCGCGAAGGAACGCCGCTTCCCCGCATCGCTTTTCTATGCGTTGCGCGGCGCGTTCCACCACCGCAAGCTCAAGTTCTTCCGCGCCAACGATCCTCGTGGCCCGGAATTTGTGGTCGCCCAGGATTTCTCCCCGCTCGACGTCGAACACGCCATTCCCGAACTAGGGGCGCTCGTCAAGTTCGTCGAAGATCATCCGTGCATAACGCAGGCTGAAACCGTGCAGGCTCTTTCCCAAGGCGATGAAGCCAAGATGGAAGAACTCAAGAAGACGCTCGCCTGGTTGATCGAGAAGGGGCATCTTGTAGGTTACTTCAACGGTGTGCTGGCAATACCGGCGCAACACCCCAAGTATCATCCGCCGTCACAGCGCAAGGCGCCCGCAAAGGCCGCCGAACCCAAGGCGGAAGAGCCCAAGGTCGTTGAAGAGCCCAAGGTGGAAGAGCCAAAGGTCGTTGAAGAACCCAAGGTGGAAGAACCAAAGGTTGTTGAAGAGCCCAAGGTGGAAGAACCAAAGGTTATTGAAGAACCCAAGGTGGAAACTCCACCCGAGGTTTCAGCCGAACCGCAATCTGAGTCTCCAGCCGAACCTATTGCCGACTAACTCTTTAACCTTTTAACCTTTTAACCCTTTAACCTTTTAATCTTTTAACCCTTTAACAATCTTTCCTATGAAACTGCCTCTCAGCTGGCTTGACGAATATATCGAGATTTCGGACATCCCCCCGCATGAACTTGCCGAACGACTTACGCGCAGCGGTCTTCAGGTGGAGTCCATCGAAACCGTAGGACAGGAACCTTTGTCCGACTTCTTTGTTGTCGGCGAAGTGTTGACCTGCGAGTTGATCGAAGGCACGCATCTTCACAAGACCACCGTCACCGACGGCAAGGAGATGCTGCAGGTCGTATGCGGCGCGCCTAACTGCCGTGTGGGGATCAAGAGCATTCTCGCGAAGATCGGCGCCGTCGTGCCAGATGGCGGATTCAAGATCAAGAAGGGCAAGCTGCGCGGCGTAGAGTCGTTTGGCATGCTGTGCAGTTCATCCGAACTCAAGCTGCCGGGCGGCAACCACGACGGCATAATAGATCTTCCGCAGGATACACCCGTCGGCAAGTTGGCGCGCGACGTGTTCGGCGGGGACAAGCCGGAGACGGTGTTCGACATAGAGGTCACGTGGAACCGTCCGGACGCGTTGTCCGTGATTGGCATCGCCCGCGAGTTCTCGGCCGTGCTGGGGCGTCCGTGCAAACTGCCGCCTGTGGATTTCGTTGAGTCTGACGTCGACGTGAACGACGAGGTCAAGGTCGTCGTCGAGGATCCCGTCCGCTGCCCGCGGTACACGGCGCGCGTGGTAACGTCCGTGCAGAACGTACCGTCGCCTGAATTCATGGCGAAGAGGCTGGAGGCTTGTGGAGTGCGTTCGCTCGGCCTTCTCGTCGACGTCACCAACTATGTCATGCTGGAATGCGGCCAGCCGATGCACGCATTCGACTACCGTACGCTTGCCGGCCGTACGATCGTCGTGCGCGATGCGCGGGACGGCGAGCAGATGAAGACGCTCGATGGCGTCATGCGCAGGTTCGACCCGTCCATGCTTCTGATCTGCGATGCTGAGAAGGCCAGCGCCGTCGCCGGCATCATGGGCGGCGAACAGAGCGAGATCGAGCAAGATACCGGCCATGTTCTCATCGAGTCCGCGCTCTTCGAGCCCACATCCACCAAGGACACGGCGACGACGCTCGACCTCGGCTCCGAATCGAGCTACCGCTACATCCGCGGCGTGGACAAGGATCTGGCGGACTGGGCATCCCGTCGGGCCGTGCATCTTCTGCAGAAATACGGCAACGCGGCGGTTGCGCGTGGCGTGGTGGATGTCGACAACCGCGAACGCCTTTCCGGCGAGACCGGCGGATATGCGTTCAACGCCACTGTCGAGCTCGATTTCACCCGTGCGCGCAGGCTCATAGGCGTGGACATCCCAGCCGACCGCATGGTGGCGATTCTCGAGTCGCTTGGGCTCAAGACCGTTTCGCGCAGCGATCAAGGCGCCGTGTTCGCGATACCGTCATGGCGGTACGATCTTCTCCTGGAGGCGGATCTCGTGGAAGAGATCGGCCGGCTCTACGGGCTCGACAACATTCCCGACACGATGCCCTCCGCACCCAGCGTCAGCGGACTTTCCGATGCGCCGTTCAGGGCGCGCAACCGTTTGCGCGAAGTGTGCCTTGCGCTCGGTTTCACCGAGGCGATGCACTACTCTTTCCTGTCGCAGGGCGAACTCGACCAGTTCGATCCGCGTAACCGCGACAAGCGTCTTGCGCTGCCGGATCCCGTTTCGGCGGAGTATGGCGTTCTGCGGGATTCGCTCCTTCCCCAGCTGTACCAGTCGCTTGGCCGGAACGCCGCGCATCAGCTCGAGACGGCCAGGCTCTTCGAGATAGGCCGCGTGTTCGGTCGCGACGAAAAGGGGCATCCATGCGAAACGGAGCGACTGTCGATCGGTTTCTTCGGTCCCGTCGGGCGTGACGCGCTCGATTGCCGCCGGCCTGTCGCAGCCGAAGAGGCTCTGCTGTGGATCAAGGGCGCGATCGCCCGTCTCGCTTCGCGCATGCATGTGGGCAAGATGGATTTCCGTCCGCTCGCCGGACATCCGGCATTCGAGAATGGGGCTGCGCTCGAACTCGTCGTCAACGGACGTCCCGCAGGCGTGTGCGGCGTGATCTCGGCGGCGCTTCGCCATCCGTTCCGTCTCACCACCCAGATGGCAGTGGCCGAGATCGCGGTTGAGCCGCTGCTGCAGCGTTTCGATGCCGTGGGCAAGGTCGTCGCGGCGCCCGCGTTCCCGATGATACGCCGCGATTTCGCGTTCGTGGCCGGCCCGGAGACCACGCATGATGCCGTGGTGAAATGCATACGCAAGGCGGCCCCCAAGGAACTGGTGGCCATCGACCTGTTCGACATCTATTCCTCGAAGGAACTCGGCAAGGGACGGCGCAGTTTCGCGTACAAGCTCGCCTTCCGTTCGCCGGACCGCACCCTTACCGACGACGAGGTGAGCCAGGCCTTCGTGAAGATATTGGATGCCCTGCGCGTCCAGCTCAAGGTGGAAGTCCGCGGCGGCGAAGCGTCATGAAGGCAATCGCGACAATGCGCGGCAAGATGAGACGCGCCGGATTGCCGTGCAGGCTGTGCGTCCTGCTTATGACCTTCTTGGGCGTGCTTTCATCGCACGCCCTCGAGGTCTACTTCCTGCGTCATGGCGAGACCACGTGGAACCGTTCGAAGGTGTTGCAGGGCGCGATATCGCATCCAGATCTCACCGATCGTGGCGTGAAGATGGCCGAAGCCACTGCGCACGGGTTGGCGGAGGCCGGCATAAAGTTCGACCGCATATACGCGAGTCCTCTGAAAAGGGCTCTCCACACCGCTGAGATCGTTGGCGCGACGACAGGCATGAAACCGGTTGTCGACAGCCGTCTGCGCGAGATGTGCTATGGACGCTACGATGGCGTACGCTATGCAAAAGGGGATTATATCGACGACAACCTGTGCTGTTTCTTCGAGGATCCCGAGAAGTACGTTCCGACGGGCCAAGGCGCGGAATCTTTCGATGAAGTCGGCAAGCGCGTGCTTGGGTTCCTGAACGACGAGCTTCTGCCGCTCGACGGCAAGGTGGACAAGGTCCTATGCGTGGCGCATTCGCTCATACTGAAGATGATCGTGCGCGAGTTGGCTGGGCCGAACGCGTCGGAATCCGCGCGAAAGCCGATCCAGCGAAATTGCTGCGTGCACATCCTCGGTTGCGACAACGGGAAGTTCGTGCTGAAGGAGACTGGACGTCTTTTCTATGATGCGGCGGCGTTCGACGCGGTGGATACGACACTGATGGTCGCCCATCGAGGGGCGGGCGACATCGACGGACGCAAGCCCGAGGCTTCGCGCGCCGCCTACTCCAACGCCGTGGCCACTGCCTGCGACGTGGTGAAACTCGACATACAAAGGACGCGCGACGGCGTCATCGTGATGAGCCACGACCCGTCCCTCAAGCGTTGCATGGGCTGGGATGTGAAGACGGAGGATCTAGATTACGCCGAGATTCTCGAGAAGGGGCGCTACTTCGGGCCTGGACGTCGCCCCAACGGACCTGAACGCATCGTGCGTCTCGACGAAGCCCTGGCCATCGTAAAGGATATTCCGCAGTTCTGGCTGGACTTCAAGTTCTTCACGCCGGAACATGCCGAGAAGGCCCTCCGCTGCTTTTCCGACGCCGGCATAGACCCTAGCCGCATAATGGTTGCCACTTTCAGCAAGAAGGCGTTGGAATACATGCAGCTGCACCATCCGGGAATACGCAGGATCGGCCACATCAACTGGCGGAAACTTCCGGAGGGGGGCTTCGCCGGCGGCAACATCGGATTGGGGAAATCGACCGACAGGGATGGATTAAGAAAAGGGATTCTGGCGTATTGCGGTAAATTCGGGTTGTACGGCGTGAATACGCCCAACTCCCTCACCACCGACGAAGACGTCGCTTTCCTGCGCAGGAATGGATTGAAGTGGATTTCCCTTTATTTCGTGCAGGATGCCGAAACGGCACGTCTCCGCCGGCCGGCCGGCGCCGATGCGTACGTGACCGACCATGTATCCAAGGTGCGTGAAGGACTCGCCGCCGCAGGCGCAGGCAAATGACGTTGCCCGCGTCTCCGCAGGCGTGCCTCAACCGAACTTGCGTTTGAGGTCGTTCAGCGAAGTGAATATCATCACGGGTTTGCCGCGCGGGCATACGTAAGGCGTGCGGCAGCTCCCCAGCTCGGTGACGAGTTTCGTCGCGGTCTCCGGCGTGAGGCGCGGTTCGGCGCCTGCAAATGAACGGGCCACGGATCTTGCGACAAGTTCCTCCCTCCACCGCGCACCGCCGCGGCGCGACCCGGACTCGGCCAGATCGTGTGCAATCGTCGCCAGCAGATCGGCGGCGGAATGTCCGCCCGTGACCTGTGGCACGGCATCGATCTTCCATGTGTCCCGGCCGAACTCCTCCACCACGAATCCCTGCGATTCAAGGATGTCCTTGAAACTCTTCAGCCGCGCGGATTCTATCGGCCCCAGCTGCACCGTCTCCGGGATGAGCAGGGATTGGGAGGCGGTGCGCTGGGCGTCAAGGAGGCGTTCGAAGACGATACGTTCCCGGGCGGCTATGGGGTTGACCGTGACAAGTCCGCCATCGGTCTCGATGAGCAGATAGCCCGACTCCGTCATGGCCAGGAACCTGAACCAGCGCCATGGTCCCGTGGCCGTAGCAAGCGGGGGCGCCGGAAGGCGGTCGTCCTCGTGCGGCATGTCGGCCGCCGGTTCTGGGGCGGCGGCGATGGCGGTTGGCGTTTCAGCCTGTCTTGGAAGGGAAGGTTGGAATGGCGCCAAGAAAGGCTCTGGTGCGGGTTGTGGAGTTGTCGTCGCCGCAGGGGTTATCGTCGTCGTGGGCGTTATCGTCGTCGTGGGCGTTATCGTCTCCGTGGCGGTATCGGGGCCTGCGAAGGCGCCGGTGATGGCCGATATTATCGCTTCGCGCACGTCGCCGGGACGGCGGAAACGCACTTCGCGTTTCGCCGGATGTACGTTGACGTCTACCTGTGAAGGATCCAGGTCGATGAATAGCACGACGGCCGGGCGGCTGTTTTCCGCATTGCGGCGCGGGTAGGCTTCGCGGAGGGCATACCCGATGGCGGCGGCCGTCGCAGGGCGCCCGTTCGTGAACACGTACTGTTCGCGTCTCGTCTCCATGCGTACGTCTGGGCGTTCGACATAGCCGTGCACGCGCACGTCCGCGCATGTGGCGTCGACAGGCACGAGCGATTCGGCGAATGACGCCCCGAAAAGATCGCGTATGCGTTCCTCGAGCGTGGCGCCGGGGGCAAGCCGGTATATCTCGCGTCCATCTATGGCGAGCGAGAATCCGATATCGGGATGCGCGAGGGCGTGTACCGTGTAGACCGCGCGGATATGGCCTTCTTCAGTTGCGTATGTGCGCAGGAACTTGCGCCGGGCGGGCACGTTGCAGAACAAATCGCGCACCTCGACAACCGTACCCGGCGGCGTGCCGCAGGTCTTGACTTCGGCAAGCGTTCCGGCGTTGACGGTCAGCTGTGTTCCCTCCTCCGAACCGGCCCGCCTCGTGACGAGGGTGAAACGGGAGACGCTGGCTATGGAGGGGATGGCTTCGCCGCGGAAGCCGAGAGTGGAGATGCGCTCAATGTCGTCGACATCGCGTATCTTGGAGGTCGCCTGGCGTTCAAGCGAAAGAAGGGCGTCCTCGCGTGTCATGCCGCAACCGTTGTCGCGGACGGAGACGAGTTTGCGTCCGCCGGCCGTGACATTGATCTCGATGCGTGTCGCGCCCGCGTCTATGGCGTTCTCGAGAAGTTCCTTCAGCACGGACGCCGGACGTTCGACGACTTCGCCGGCTGCGATCTTGTTCGCCACATGCAGCGGCAGAAGACGTATGTGGTTGTCATTGGCCACTGTATAACCGCTATTTCTCCAGTGTCAGGTTGCGCCGCAGGAATGTCGGGATGTCAAGGTCCTCGTCGTTCCAGTACGTCTTTTCGGCGCATCCGAAACGGTCTGCGCCGGCAAGTGCGCGTTCTGCCGCGGAAAGAGTGCGACGGCGCTGTCCGATGCCGCCCTGGACGCCTCCGCTGGAAGTGGCGCTTTCCTCGAAGAGCAGTATCACCGCTGCCAGGCGGCCGGAGAACGTGGCTTCGTCGTTGACGGTGCCAAGCTCGAATGTCGCGTCAGGGCCGAACGAGGACCTTGTCCCGTTCGCCAAAACGGCCACCTCGGAAAGTCTCAGATCGTCGCCGGCGAGTATCCCGAGAAGGATCTTCCGTATGGGTCTGGCGGCTGGCGATGATGTCAGAAGCGGACTGTTCTTGAAGTGGGCGAGTATGTTTTCGGTTCTTCCGTCGCCCATCGCGGTTACTGCTGCGAACCGCACCGTGCCGGAACCGTGGATGATGTTGCGCAGACGTTCTGCGTCAAGTTTTATGTATCCCGGTTTTTCCAGTATGCGCCAGAGCAGCGTCACGCCGGATGCGATCGTGTCGGTCGCGCGGCTGAGGGCGGCCTGGAAATTATCCGTATCCGCATCTGCCACGAGCCTGTCGAGCGGCACGGTCGCAAGTGCGTCCGCATGTGCCGCCATAGGTCCCAGGGCGGCCTTTGCCTCGCGCATGCGTTCGTCGCCTTCAAAGGAGAACGGCAGCGTCGCGAACACGAGCGAGACGATCCCCAGCGAATGCAGATGCTTGAGAAGTTCCGCGGTGGCGCCGTCGGAAGTGCCGCCTCCAAGGCAGGACACCACGACTGCGGTGCGCACGCCGTCCAGGCGCGAGTCGAGAAACGCGGGATCGTCCAGGAAGGCCGCCCGGACGGCTCCGGGCTGTCCACCCGCGCCGCGTCCGGCGAGCCGGTTGCCGCCAAGTAGCGCGAAATCGATCTCGCCGCCGGCGCCGGTGGACGCGTCCGTATCCACGGCGATCGCGCGCAGGTTGCCGCCATATGCGCGGCGGACGCCCCGCACCGCTGTGGAGGCGGCTCCGCCCACGCCTATCAGGACGAGAGATGTTGTTGGTGCGGCTGTCATCTGAAGAGCCCTCCGAAAATGCGTTTGAACGGGTTGTCGCCGATCTGCGGATCCTGGTCGCGCAGGGCGCTCAGCAGAAGTCCTGCGACCGTCGCATAGGTGGCGGGCGGGGGGCCTTCCTCGAGTCCGGTGATATCCTGCACGAACGTACCGACGCGCGCCTTGCGCCCGAACACGTGTTCGGCGAGCGCGGTTATGTTGGGCGTGGAGGATACGCCGCCCGTCAACACTATGCCGGCGTTGAACCGGTGTGCGAGATTCTCTTTGTCGAGCGCGTCGAGTATCACGGCGAAGAGTTCCTGCAGCCGCGCGTTTACGACTGTTTCGAGGGACCGGCGGGATACTGTCACCGGGTCGAACCCCGGGGTGCTGGATGCAACTGCGATGCGGGCCGGGGCTGTGTTTGACCCGACGATCGCGGAAACGCCGCGTTTCAGTTCGTCGCATTGCGCCTGGGTGAGGGAGAACGCGGTGCGCATGTCGTTCGTGACATGGTCGCCGCCTACGCCTATGACGCCGGCGTGGATGTTGCGGCCGCCCTCATACAGGGAATATGACGTGGAACCGCCGCCAATGTCGATAGACAGGACGCCGGCGTTGCGGTCGGCCGCGGAAAGCACCGCGTTGGCGGCGCAGGTTCCCGCGAAGTACACGTCCGCAATCTCGAGCTTGGCATGCTGGGCGGCGGCCTTGGCGTCCGAAATGCGCCTTTTGTCGCCGTGGATGCAAAGCGACCGCCGTTTAAGCACATGGCCGGACATTCCCTTCGGGGAAGGAATGTCCTCCATGTCGTCGAGGCCGTAGCCGATCTCCGATTCGTCCAGCAGGATCCGTTCGTCCGGGTCGAGGCCCGTCTCCAGCGAACGGTTGTATATTTCGCGGAGATCTTCGTCGCAGACGGTCTTGCCGCTTATCTGCCATTGCGTGACGAGCTGCTTCGTGCGTATGTTTGGCCCTGACACCGCCAGATAGGCGTGGCCTATGGAATAGCCGAAGTCGCGTTCCACGCGTTTCAGCACCGAATCGATCGAATGGGCGGCCTGGCCTATGTCTATTATCTGGCTTTTGCGGACGCCTATCGAGGGTATGGTGCCCAACGCCACCACGCTGATGCGGTTGGCTCCTTCGGGCTCGCCTATGGCGAGAACCGTGTTGGACGTTCCTATCTCGAGGGCTGCGATCGGGTCTCTTGAACTCATGGGATTCCTGTGTTGTCAACGGTCATGTTCGGCGGCGTACACGCGGCCGGGCGTACCGTAGTCGGTGACGATCCATGTCGCGGTGGACGAGGCGAGATTTGTGGATAATGTCTTCAGTAGGCGTTTCAGTTGCTTTTGCAGCGATTCGCGCGACGATGCGGAATTGGCGTCCATGTGCTCCCACGCCACCTTTGCGCGCGAGTAGTTCCCGAGCGTCACAAGAACATAGTCCTTGGGCGTCGTGTCCACTTCCTGCACGTTAAGCGCGAGCAGATCGGGCTGGGTGGCCGCTTCCACGAGCTGAAGCGCCGCGGCCGCGCGTCCTGCAAGTCGTTCGCCCGGCGCCAGCTTGACTTCCGGCCCGGTGCGCACGACCGGATAGGTTGCGGCGCTGCGCGCAAAACGGAAGATCACGCCCTCCGAGTCCACCATCAATCCAGATGGCGCGCTGCCGGACTTGCCCGCGATCCTGGCGATCGGGTCGCGCTCCTTCAATTCTATCGTGACACGGTTCGGCAGACGTCTTTCGATGTGGATGTCGCGCACGTTCGGCACGCGAGAAAGCAACTTGTCGCGCAGACCCGCGAAATCGATCTCGGCGAGGTTTGCGCCATTGGTGAGACCGAAATGCAGCGTGACGACGTCAGGCTGGACCATCCGCCCCGGCGTCACCACGACCACGTCGAGATCCTGGTCGATGATGCGGCATTGCTCATCGGCGGTACGCGCCAACGCATGGAACATGACGGCAAATCCCCAGAACAGAAGGACGATCGCCGCCAAGGCGCCCGCCAGTGAAAGCGCGGTCACGACCAGCCGGCGCGGCGACTTGCCGCTGACCGGCGTCAGGCGGCCGTTGCGTTTGCGGTCAGTCATGTGCGGCGGCCTCCAATATGCGTTCGCATAGCGCAGGGAATTCCAGGCCGGTCTCTGCGGCGGCCTTGGGAACGAGGGAATGCCCCGTCATGCCTGGCGAGGTGTTTAGCTCCAGCACGTACATTTCGCCTTCTGGCGTGACCCGGAAGTCTATCCTTGTCACACCTCTGCATCCGCATGCGTCGAATGCGCGCTTGGCGATCTTCTGCATCTCCGGTACGAACGGGTCGTGCGGGAATGGATACCGTGTTTCGTTGGAGTTGTATTTCTCTTCGTATCCATACCACCCGCCGGGTGCGCATATCTCTATCACGGGCAGCACTTCGCCGGACAGCACGCCCACGGTGGTTTCGCGACCGGGGATGTACGCCTCCACGAGGGCGCGAGGACCGCCCGAAAGACCTTCGCGTTTGCGGTAGCCCCTGTCAGTCGTCAGCGCAAGCTCCAGGGCGTCGGGCCAGGCCGCCGCCGAGTCTACGCGTGATATGCCTACGGACGATCCGTCCATCGGCGGCTTTACGACGCATGGGAAGGGGATTGGGCATGGCGCCGCCGGATCGGACGCCTCCCGCCATGCGGCCGTGGGGATGTTTGCCGCATCCAGCACGCGCTTGGTCTCAATCTTGTCCATCGCGATCCTGCAAGCCTCCGCGCCGGGCCCGGTGTACGGAATTCCGCGCGCGTCGAGCGCGGCCTGCACGCCGCCGTTCTCGCCCCAGCCACCGTGAAGCGCGATGTAGCATGCGTCCACATCCGGGGGAAGCGCCGACAAGTTGTCCGCGTCAAGCGTTACGCGCACGACATCATATCTGCCAAGCGATTCAAGCGCGGAGGCCACGTTATTGCCGCTCACCAGCGACACTTCGCGCTCGTTTGACGTGCCACCCATGAGCACTGCGATTTTTCTGAAATTCGACATGTCCGTAATTGTAGCACATTCGGCGCTTCAGGTGGAATGAAAAACGAATCTTTCGGCATATTCAATTTTCAATTCCATAGGACCGGGATTTATGCTAAAATCTAGCACATGATAAAATTCACCTCCTCGCAGAACAAGATGGTGGCGGCAGGACTTTCCGTGCTGGCGTTCTCCGTTGTGCTCGCGTTCCTGCTTTTTGTCGGTTGGGCGCTGCTGCGGTTTCTCAACTTCGCGTCTTCGGCCATAATCCCTGTCGTGCTCGGGCTTTTCCTGTCCATGCTGTTCAAGCCATACTACGCATGGTTCCTGAAACGCTTCAGGAATCCGACTCTTTCGTTCGCCTTGATGCTTGCCACGGTGCTGGTTCCCGTCGGTCTGCTCTGCTGGTTCGGCGGTGCGTTCGTAGTCAAGCAGGTATCGCATCTGATGGCGGCGGCCCCCACGATACTGACCCGTTTCAGCGGCTGGGTGTCTACGCAGTTTCCCTCTTTGCAGCAGTTCCTTGAAACCATGGGCGTGTCGGAGGAGCATCTCGCGTTCTTTACGGACCCGTCCGGTTTCGCCAAAGAAACATTTGCGCAGTTCTCTTCCGCGTATGGCGTCAAGGCCGTAAAGGCGGGCGTAAGCATCCTGAAGTATCTTACGGGGATGGGGACCGCGCTCGTAACGCTGGTGTTTTTCGCGTTTTTCGTCACCAGGCGCGAGATGCGCGGCGAGGATTACGTAAGCGAAATGCCGTTTCTCAAGGACGAAACGAAGAAGTTCGTCGCGACCCAGATAAATCTATTCATCGACATAATCGTGAGTTTCTTCCAGCGGCAGGTCGTCATATGTCTGATCGAGGGCCTGTTGTACGGGCTGGGTTTCACGCTTGTCGGGCTTCCATACGGGTTTGTGCTGGGTTTCATCCTCGGCCTGCTCAACCTCGTCCCGCTGCTCGGCACCGTGGCGATCCTGCCATTGGTGCTTCCGATCGCATACTTCGGCGATGGCGGCAGCACGCTGCGCCTTGTCGGCGTCTTCAGCGTATGGCTTACCGGGCAGGTCCTGGACGGCTACCTGATCACCCCGAAGATCCAGGGTGAAAAGACGGGGTTGGGATATGCAGGGGTCATCTTCTCGTTTTTCTTCTGGGGCGTGGTGTTCCGTTCCATGCTCGGCTTGCTTCTGGCCATCCCTCTTTCCGCTTTCTGCGTCGTCCTTTGGCGCGCTCTCAAGGAGAAATACATCAAAGGCGTCATCTGACGATATGTTTTGCGACAGGTTGAAAGGAGTTCAAGATACAATGAAGATGTCTAAACAGCTTTTTGCGGTGCGTTTTATCGCCATGGCCGCCATTCTCGTGATGGCCGGCCCGGCCTCGGCGTCAGTCCCGAAGGTCGCGCCGTTCTCGCCGGGCGAGCGCGTCTCGTTTCTCGGCGATTCGATAACGCATGGCGGCCTGTACCACGCAAACCTGCAGCTGTTCTGGGATCTTCGCTTCCCCGGAAGCGGCACGAGGCTCATGAACTGCGGCGTCAGCGGCGGCACGGCCGATGGTGGCGTGAAACGCTGGAAGAACGACGTGTTGCCGCAGAATGCGGATCGCATTTTCGTCATGTTCGGCATGAACGATGTCGGTCACGGCGGCTATTCGCATGGAATCAAGGTCACCGAAAAGGTGCTTGCCGCCCGCAAGACGAGCCAGGACAACTACCGCAAGAACATGACGAAGATAGCTGATGACACCCTGGCCGCCGGAAAGAAGCTTGTCATCATGACGCCAACCCCTTACGACGAGTACGGCAGCCGCTATACGGCCGAACAGCGCATCGGCTGCAATTCGATCGGGCTCGCGGCTCTTGCGGACATCTGCCGCTCGCTGGCCGCCGAACGCAAGGCCGAGGTCCTCGAACTCTACACGCCGCTCACGAAATTCATCGAAGGGCAGCGCGACTACATGTTCTGCCGTGTCGACCGCGTCCATCCGACGCCCGTCGGGCATATAATAGTGGCGGCTCAGATTCTGGAGGCCATGGGGGTCTCGCCAATAGTGGCGCAGGTCGAGATTGACGCGGCCGGACGCGTGGCGAAGGCCGACAGGGCCGTGGTTTCGGAGATCACGCCGTCGTCAAGAAAGCTATCTTTCCGCTACGCGCCCGAGACGCTTCCGTTCCCGGTTACGGACGATTATCGTCTCGCCGACCAGGTTTATCGCGTGTCGGACAAGATGAACCTTGAAATCCTGAAGATCGCAGGAATGGCGCCGGGCGACTACGCTCTTCTGGCCGACGGCAAGTTCCTCGGCAGGTTCTCGGCCCAACGGCTTACCAAAGGCGTCAACCTTGCGCTCCTGCCCACGCCGGCGGCGAAGCTGGCGATGGAAGCCTGGAACATATCCCGCGAGCTCGCCACCATACAGGCGCGCGAGCGCACGCTGGTGCAGATGGAGGCGATAGCGAACGGGCGTGGCGCTAAGATGGACGACTTCAACGACATATGCGCCAAGCTGGAAGCCTTCGTGCAAGGCCTGGAAAAGAGAGGCTCGTCGGTCGCGAAATACTATGCCGCCCAGCTGTCCGCCTATCGCAACAACAAGGCCAAGGAAGCCCAGATGCGCGAGCAGGAGGACGACTGCCGCCGCCGTCTGGCCGCCGCAGCGGCGAAAAAGGCGTCGTACGTCCTTTCGCTTAG
>JAEEGL010632661.1_pt1 | contig 17004 bp, 10 predicted proteins | sample 9134231 | NCBI WGS metagenome assembly JAEEGL01 (sample SAMN16246548, study PRJNA631951) | gut metagenome | biome: gut microbiome; feature: rumen; material: fiber-attached | host: Bos | place: Iran: Karaj | collected 2018-10
AATAGTAATTAAAGAACTTCTTCATTAATGATTTGACAATTTTATTAAAATTGCTTCATTCAGCTGTTCATTTCCTTCCCTTGTCATGTCAAAGAAGCACCGTGCTGTGTTGCGACGGTGAGGAATAATATATACCCCTCAACAAAAAGTGTCAATAGTAAAATACTGATTTTTTTGTAATTTTTTAACATTTTTTACTTTTTTTTGTATCCTATTATATACTTCTCTGGTTATCTTTTTATCTAAATAATGTATAGTGATTATATGAATTACAAAAAAGATTATTATATTAAACACAAAAGCTGGTTCATTTTATGTTCTGTTGCATTTCTCCTGGGAGAACATTTATTTCTATTAAAAGATAAAATTCCGGGCTTTCTTTATTACATTTTATTAGCAGCTTTTTATGTCTTTATTTTTTTTACAAATATTCATTCCGACCTTATTACAAAAATCAAAAACAAAAAACTTCATCACTGTTCAGGCGGAGTTTTTTTATTAAAGCTTTTTCTGGTAACGACAGCGGCATCTATTCTTATAGTAGCTATTCATCAGCATTATTCTTTTAAAGCCCTGCTCTGGATTTTTATAATTGAATTTATAACTTTCTGGAATGGAATCATTCGAACTTATCTTTTTTCTACACAAATGGGAATAAAGCTCAGAATAATTGGTGCTCTTTGCGGTATGATTCCAATTGCGCACCTGATTGTTCTGTTCAAAATTATAAGAACCGTTGACTACGAAATAGAACTGGAAACTAAAAAAGAAGAACTCAATGAATCACGTCAAAATGAACAGATTTGTAAAACTAAATATCCTATAGTTATGATTCACGGAGTGTTTTTCCGCGACTCAAAAAAATTCAACTATTGGGGAAGAATTCCAGATGAGCTTATAAAAAACGGCGCACAAATATTTTATGGAAATCACGAGTCTGCAAGTCCGATTGCAAAGTCTGCAGAACAGCTTACTCAAAGAATCAAGGAAATTCTTGCAGAAACCGGAGCCGAAAAAGTAAATATTATTGCACACTCAAAGGGCGGCCTGGACAGCCGGTACATGATAAACAAATTTAATATGGAAAATTATATTGCAAGCCTTACTACAATAAATACTCCGCACCGCGGCTGTGAATTTGCAGAATATCTTTTAAACGAAAAATTCCCAGAAAACGCTAAAAAAGCCATAGCCTTTACTTACAACAATACTCTCAAAATGATCGGAGACAAAGAACCCGATTTTCTTTCGGCTGTAACAGACTTAACAAAATCAGTCTGCAGTAAATTCAATGAAGAAATTAAGGACAGCGACAAAGTATATTATCAGAGTGTTGGTTCCATTCTGGAAAATCATAAGGGCGGCCGTTTTCCGCTTAATTACTCTTATCATATTGTTAAGGAATTTGACGGATCAAACGATGGACTTGTCGGAGAAAATTCTTTTGAATGGGGAGAAAGCTTTACCCTTCTTAAACCAAAAGGAAAGCGCGGAATTTCTCACGGCGATATGATTGATTTAAACCGCGAAAACATTCCCGACTTTGACGTACGCGAATTTTACGTTCAGCTTGTAGCAGATTTAAAGAAAAAAGGATTTTAAATACCGGCATTTTTACTATATAATGAATTATCATGATATCCGGTTAATTCAACTTATGTTTTGCACATAGCCTGTAAACGGCCGTTTATCATTTTTTATAAGGAGGATAATACCCAAATGAAAACAGCAGCTGTATTTTTTGCAGATGGATTTGAAGATATTGAAGCACTCTCGCCTGTAGATTATTTAAGGCGTGCAGGAATTGAACTGACAACAGTCGGAGTAAAAGGAACTCCATTCAACAGCACATTGATTGTAACCAGTTCTCACAAGGTTCCGATAATTACAGACACTACTCTGGAAGATTTTCTTGCAAAAAAAATAATGCCGGATTGTGTAATTTGTCCCGGCGGCGGAAAAGGCGCAGAAAATCTTTCAGAAAATTCTAAATTGCTTTCTTTCCTTGAAAATGCTTATGATAACGGAAAATTAATTGGAGCTATATGTGCTTCACCGGCAGTTGTTTTAGGTAAGACAAAAATCCTGGAAAACAAAAAATGGACCTGTTATCCGGACATGGAGGGAAATGCAAAACCTGAATATTTAGACGGCTATAAAGATGAAGTTTTTGTAACCGACGGAAATGTTGTAACTTCACGCGGAGCCGGAGCAAGCGAACAGTTTGCAATGGAAATTATCCGCCTGCTTTGCGGAGAAGAAACCGCAGAAAAAATAAGAAAAGGAACCTGTCAGAGATAAATTATTTCAGTTCACTTTCTTTTTCTGTGATTTTTGAAGATAATTCTATAATTTCCTGCTGTAAGCCGTTCACAATTTCTACATCGGAATTATCTTCAAAATCTATTTTCAATCCTTTTAATAATAATTCCGAAATTTTTAAACCTAATTCTTCATATTTACAATCGCGCTTTGTTTCCAGCTGGCGGATTTCCATTTTTAATACGCTTTTATCTGTAAAATTCTGAATTTTATTTCCAGCTTTTTCAAAAGCTTCTTTAGAAGCCTTTGCTCCTTTAGAAATTGCATTCTTAACTTTTGATTCCAGTTCTACACTATTCATTTTGTCCTCCAGAATTAATTACAGCATTTTAATTGCAAGAAGCGTTAAGTCATCTGACTGTTCATCTTCCTGAACTAAATCATAATCAACATAGTTCTGATTATTCTGTGCTTCAGTTTTTTTAGCTGAATACTTATCATACATATTAAAATACTTGTTTAAGAATTCGTCAATCTTTTTATCAATCTGCACATAACTATTTTCCGAAGCGTTCTCGTTAATATAAAGTCTGAAAACTTTTTCTGCCGAAGCAAGTGCAAGTATTGAATCCTGAACAGAGCCTTCGCATTTTGTAAAATCGAATTCCAGAACTTCATTTTGCGCAGGATTATTTTCTTTTTGCAAAGTATATTTTTTATGTGTAAATACGCTTTCTATAATATCTTTAATTCTTTCATATCCGAATTCTTCTTTTGCATCTTCCTGCTTAAGTTCAATTTCTTCTTCATGAGTTTTTGGATTAACCTTACGAACCTCTACGTCTTCAAGAATTACATTATAATTTTCATCACGCAAACGTCTTGTTGCTTCTTCAATTCCATCAGTATATAAGAACAGGACATCGCCTTTTTTAAGAATTGTTTTTTCTACTGCAAATCCACCGCGCATCTGAACAAGATCAGAAGTAAAAACGCCGGCCGTCGGTGCAGATTTTAATGTGATTGTATTTACCTGCTTTGTCTGGGAATCAAAAATATGAACAAGATTATCGCCCGCATTACACATATATAATTCGCCTGTTTTTGAATTTAACAGACAGATTATTAATGTAGCAAATTTTCCCTTAAGGCCAAGATTTTCAATAAAATCATTTATCTGTTCAACAAGAATATTCAGCTTTGTTCCGTTTTTTTCATATTTCCAGTCATTAAAGTAACGGCGGAAAATTGTCGCAACGACTGTCATAATAATTGCCGCAGGAATTCCGTGACCTGAAGCATCGCATTTTATAATGCCGTACCATTTATCATCAAGTTTTTTGTAGTCAAAATAATCGCCGGAAACCCCGGATTCACCTTCATAATAACCGTAGCATTGAATTTTTGAATCATTATATTCTGCAACTGTCTGCTTGGAATTATAATTTGCATCAAGCAGAGGAAGGAATGCTTTTTGAACGGCTTTACCGTCCATAATTAATTCTTCCTCTTCTGCATTTGCAACAAGCTCACGGGTCATTTCATTTACCGCATTGCACAATCTTCCAACTTCATCTTTTGATTTTACTTTTATATCCTTTCCTTTAAGTAAAACCTTATTTTTTGTATGACCAACAAGAAGTACATGCTTCTCTAATTTTTTTAACGGACGGACAATAAGGCTTGCAAAAATATATGCAAACAAAACTCCAAGATGCAAGGCAATAACTGCAACTACAATTGCAAAAATTAAAATCTTTCGGAATTCTTTTTCCATACTTTCCAAAAGAGTTTCCGTTGAAAGTTCAAGATAAACAAGTCCGTGAATATAATTATCCGATGTGCCTTTTCTATAAATTACAGGCTTATAAAAAATATAATCTGAATTTTCTTTATCAAGGCTTTCTGTATCAAAAGGCGGCCATGAACCTACTTCACTGTCGCTGAAGGATCTTAACTCAGCATCAAGTCGGTTACGAAGTTCCATAAGAACTTCAGAAAGCTGATCTGCCATCTGTTCATCTTCTTTACGTCCGGTCTGATAAAGGCTTTCTGCCTGCTTTGTAAGAGAATCAATATTATCTGAATTTTCTTTTTCGGCTTCTGCAATCCGCTTATCGAGTTCTTCGTATTTTTGAATTATAGAAAGAATTGTTTCATCTGTTAGTTTAGACTCACCATAAGAGAATGTGTATGAATCTGTTTTTGAAGAAATATCAGAATCGTTAGTTGCCCAAACATAAGACAGATTTTTTACGTCGGAAGAATCCTGACTCTGCCCGATTATTGTCACATATTTTACTTCGCTCATTGCATCCTTTTGAGAAGGAAGAGCCGTTAATTCAAGAATATTATTTGAAGGAAAGAAATTTTTAACGCCTGAACATAAACTTTCCAGAAGAACCTCTGCACGGTTTTGGAGTGAAGCTGCCATTGTCTGTGACTGAAGCTGAATTACATTTGAGCCGTTTTCATAAGTAACTGCAGCAACTACTGCAACTATGAGAACATAAATATAACTCATAAGTTTAATCTTTAACGTAGGTTGAATTTTGAATTTCTTGTTTTTATTTTTCAGCGGCATAGCTTCTCCTTTCCAAAAGGCGTTTATTTCTTTTAATGTAATTCTATTTTCACGATGATTAAAAAACAGATTCTGCATATAAAATACGATTATTATTCCTGCTAAAATAATCAGCAGAACAAGAATTAAAACATTTATTTTTCTGCTTACGATATTAACAAGATGAACTTTCTTTTGAGGAACATAATCCGATTCAATTTTTAAATTTCCGTTACGCTCAATTTTTATGGCAATATTTGTAAAATATAATCCGCGGTCTGTATGGTAAACTCCCAACCGGTAGTTTCCTTCATCAAGATTGTTTCCGATATTTATCGAAGTTATTTTTGAATCTGAAGTTACTTTAAAGTCCCCGTTCTCTTTTTTAAGGACAAGATCGTAAGGAGCAGCTCCATCCTTATCAATATAAATTTCAGAAATTGTTCCGTCATAAGTAAAGCCTGAACCGGAAATAGAGAGAACTGTAGAAGAATCACCTTTTGCTTTATCTATTGAAGATATATAAGTTGACGGCTGATATTTATTTAATATTAAAAGAACAGAATTTGCTTTTCCAATATTTCCGCATTCATCAACTGCGGCAATTGAAAATGTATAAACTCCGTTCTGAAGGTTTGCATAATTTTTAGAATTCAAACGGATTGTAGAAGTTGCAGAGCCATTGCGAACCTGACCTTCTATATTCACGGCTTTTTCAAGAGTCTTTTCGTATTTCTGTTCAAGGCTTTCTTTTACAGCCGCAACCTGTGCTGCACCAAGAGTCATCGGATGATTTTTTGAAACAGAAATATTTTTTGGCACGCTGCCTGCATACTCAAGCTTGTAATAATAGCTTACCGCATCTTGAGAAACAGAAGGTTCCCAACTCATACTGAAATTATTTGATTTTACAAAACCATAAGAATCAAGATTGTTTAATGTAACCTGCGGCGGCTCAGGCGGAGTTAAATCCAGATTATATAATTCGCTGACTGTTTCCGACCAGTTTCCTGCATAATCCTGAACTCTTACGGAAAAATAATATTCTCCGCCCTCTTCTGCCTTTACAGAAATTTTATCTGTACTTGTAAAATTCTGTATAACCTTTTGAGGTTCAGAGACACGAGATTTTTCCCAGGTATAAGAATAGCCTGCAATATTTGACGAATCTGCCGGAAACTGAATTTGATAGCGTACATTTTTTGCAGCCGCACTCTTTCCCTTTTTATAGGAAAGAGGAATTATTTTTGGCGGCAAAACAGTTTTATCGGGCGAAAGAAAAGAAATTGAATTTTTATTATTTGGAGTTGTCTGCTGAAAAGCAAAGGTTAAAACTTCAGAATTATCTCCGGAGCTTTCTGCAGTTTTTTCCGGCAGAAGAAGCGGATACGGGAACATGTTTGAATTATTATTTACGGCCAGCGAAGATTCGTGCCAGTAAGCGCCTGTCTGGCTTGCAAAATAAACACTCTCTTTACCGCGCCTTGTGTCAAACCAGGTAACGCACATTGAAGAATTATATTCAAAAGGAATTGCACGGCTTGAATTTCCGCTTTCTGCAACTATAGAAATATCTGCCGCAGAAAGCGCAGAATAAGAATCGCTTACGGCTGCAGGATTTGCGGCTCCGCTGTTTTCATTTAAAGAGTTAATAATGCCGGTTACATCTGCAATATAAATTGAAGCATTGGTAGATTCTGTTCTTTCCCACAAAAGATAAACGGAACTGCCCTTTTTATATAAATATGGTCTTTGATTCTGATATTCGTAAAATTCTTTTGTACCTTTGGAAATTAAACTTTTTGAATCGGTTACCATTACCGGAGTTTTCCATTTTCCGTTTTTTTCTTTTGAAGTTATATAAATCTGATAGGAAAGACGGTTTGTTACAGTTGAAGTATACTGAGACTGAAAGGCAACAACATCCGTATTTTCAAAAGAAACAAGAGACGGAATAAAAGGATTTCTGAAATTTTGGGAAGGCGTAAACTGAGAAAACTTTGACCAAGAAACGCCGTCTCCGGACTGAGAATAATAAATTGTAAATGAATCTTCTTTTCCAAAAGAAGTAAACATCATGAATTTATTGTCGCTTGCGGCAAAAACTCTTGGAGCAATAATTTCATTTGCAGTCTGCAGCATGGATTTTGTAAACGAAGCACCATCGTTATCCGAAAAAAGTGCCTCGATACGTGAAGGCCCGGCCATTACTGCAATACATATCTGCCCTTTTTCGTTACTGCAGGCAGTAAAAGATTCAGGAACTTCATCAGAAGCATATGAATAAGGACCTGCAAAACGAAGATTATCTGAAAATGAGGTAAGTGAATTATAAATTCTGCTGGAAAGATAAAACTGTTTGTTTGCAGTATCGACTTCTTCCCAAATTACCAGCGAAGAATTTTTGCCTTTTACAACGACAGGAAAACGTGAATCTGCAGAAGTAATGGAAACAGGATTTTCCCAATAAAAATCTTCGCAAAAAGCAGCTGTGGAGAAAATTATAAATGATGTAAAAAGAAAAATAATTCTTTTGAGTTTTTTAACTTCGTGCATCAATCTTATTCTTTAACTCCTTAATTTTCTGAGAAGAGGCATTCTGAGGTTTTCTAAGAAGCTGCTCCACAATCATATTTGCACCAACAATATTATTACTCTGTAAACGCTGAATTGCAAGCCGATAAAGCTTTTCATCTTCAGTTGAAAGTACGGAAGATGTAGTTCCACCGATTCTTGTTGTAATTTCGTCTTTTAAATTTACCGCAGTTGTATCATCAGGCAAAATTGCAAGCGCCTGATTTATATAAGACAAAGCTTCATTCAGGCTTTTTTCATCTGCATTTTTTTTGTTTACAATATTCTGAGCAAGCTTTATAAAATTTTTAGCGGTATTCTGCCGCGTATTGTCGGCAGGCTTTTGTCTTATTCCTATATCAATTTCTACCTGATAAATTATATCTTTTAAGCCTTTGTAATTCGGTTCAATTTCATAATAATCCAAAAGATTTGAATAGCCTTCCTGTCTTGTAGACGAATTCTTTACCATCTCGCGTGCAGTCTGAATTTTCTGTGAAAATTCTTCTTCAAACTTCTGAGGATTTAACAGCTTATTAATTTTAAGCGTAAGCAAAGATGCCTGCTGATTTAACGGATAAACATACTGAACCTTTTGAATGCTTTCCATAGCGAGCGTAAATTTTTCCTGAGCTTCGGCTTTCTTTCCGCTGTTTAAAAGACTACTTCCCTCGTTAAAATATGCATACGCTATATCAATCAGCTGAGACATTTCCGGATACTGCGGTGCCGATGGAAGAATATCGCGGCCGGTCTTCATGGAAATGGCTGTGTTAACAAAATTCAGCAGGTTGGAAATTTCTTCATCTTCCGTAACATTTGTAACTGCCCATCTGATTTTTGCCTGATTAAGATATTTTTCTGCATCTTCAAAACGACCGTTAAAATATGCATCCTTTGCAAGAGTTTTTAACTGGCGCACTTCCTTTACAACAATAAGATTTTCATTTTTAGTAATTAAATTACCAAGCTCCATGAGTTTTTCATCCCATTGAGCCCTAAGCTTTTCATCATTCTGATTCGAAAGTGATTCGTCATATTTTGAAAGTGCCGCTTCCAGCTTTTTTCTGGCCGTATCAAAATCGTCTTTATTAAGCGCAGTCTGAGCTTCATTAAACCTTACATCGGCTTCGTTTTTTGCAAGAATTGAATTTGTTATTTTCTGATTTGCCTGCGCCATATAATTATTAACCTTAAGGTTCTGGGCTGCAAGCTGCTGCTTTTGAGCCTGAATAATATTCTGTATCTGCTGTTCTGATTCATTTACAAAATCATCAGTTTTCCAGATTTCGCAAAAATTATATTCCTGCATGGAACGTTCAGAATAAGAATTAAAAGTATTAAGCGTATCTGCAATTTCATTATTCATTTTTTTGCACAGAAGAACTGCAAGATCAGGATAAGCATAAGAAACATCCATAAGTTCATCAGCAAATTCATCCGCGCCGGAAATGCCTGAGTCTGCGGCAAAATTAATTTCTTTTAAATAATATGCATCTTTTTTTACAGCGGCAATTTCCTGTTCGGTAAGCTTTCGTGGAATTCCTGCAATTAACGCAGAGGCCAGCTGATTATAATCTTCGAATTTATTCAAGGAAGAATCTGTTTTCTGCTGGTAATCTGCTTTTGCAAGATTCCAGGCATTTTCATTTGATTTTTTCTGTAATTCAAAAGCCTTTTCTACGCTCTCTTTATAACGGTCTTCAAGTTCAATCCAGTTTTTGCAGTAATAGTACCATAAAGTATTCTGCAGCAATAAATCTTCTTTTGCGCCAAGAAGCACAGAATTGTCTGCAGTTTTTTTCAGGACAGAAGAAACGTCCGCCTGATTAAAATCTGTATTTTCCAAAACTGCAATTTTATTATTCAATTCATAATAATTTTTACAAAGCTCGCCTGCATAAACGCAGATATTTTTATATGTCAAAAAATTATTTTCGTAGGGAACAATTTCTTTAGAAGAATCAAGATATGAATATAAATCCAGAACTTCATTTTCGAGCTGTACATAATTTTGTACGGAAAGCAGGGTTTGCGAAGTCTGATTATTTAAATAATTATTATAAGAAGCCTGAACCCGCGCAAATACATAATCGTTTAACTGGTTTATTGAATCAGTCCACAAATAATCGATTGAACCAAGCAGCGCTGAATTCTTAATTGAATCAAGTCCAAAAATGTAGCGGATCATAAACGGCAGATAGGAAGCATCTGTCGTATCGCTGTCTATGGCAGAAACTTCGGCAAACAGGCTGCGGAATTCTTCTCCGGCAAGACACACATCCGAACGTAGTCTTGCAATATTTTTCATCTGATTTTTTACATCAGAAAATCTTTGAACTGTAGTTTCGTATTGAGATTCATTTCCTTTACTGAAAGTTACAATGGAATCATTAATTTTTGAATGAAAGCTTCGCTCTTCATACTCATTCATTAATTTTTCCAGTCTTGCTACTGCACTGTTTGTCCGCGAAATTATATCCGGATTTGAATTCCATTTTTCATAATAATTGTCGCGGTAAAGCCAGAAACCTTCCCTAAGCTTTGCCGAAGAACCTGAATAATTTTTCTGCATTGTAAGCTGCGCAGAAGACTGCAATATTTCCAGAAAAACAGCCCTGAAATAATTGAACTCGGCAGATTTCTTTAAGTCGGCAATAAACTGAAGGTTTTTATCCGAAGGATTTTTTTCGAACTGTTCAAGCCGGCTTGTTATTTCATAAATCTCTTTATCGTTTCCAGGATCTGTCTGAATTAAATCAATTAATTTGTTTGCAAGAGATGCGTAATCCTTTCGTGCCTTTAATATTTTTTTAATTCGTTTTTGTGCACTGTCAAAATCATCAGGCTTTTCAATTATGTACTGATTAAGCAGAATAAGCGCCTGGTCATAATTCGTATCGTTTATAAGTGCATCAATTTCTGCAAGAGACTGAGAAAAAGCACATGGCGAAAAAGCGAAAAATAAAACTGAAAATAATATAAAAAATTTCTTCACCAGAATTCCTTTACTCTATCAAATTTTCGGAATAAAATCAGTTAAACTTTCCAAAATTTACTATTTAATGCAAAAATGTTTAAAAAGATATAAAATATACTCCGAAAAAAATATGATGAGGAAACTTATTCATAAATATGCATTTTTTTCTCTTTTGCTGTGCTTTTTTGCCAAAGCTAACGCTGTTTCCTTGTCTACTCTGGAAGAATCCCTGTCGGAATCATTTTACGGTACAGAAGATGATAATGAAGGACTTACAGTTTTCCGCTCTTTATTAATTCCTTTTGGCGGAAGAACAGAAAGCCTTGGACTTGCATATACAGGTCTTAGCGATGACATAAGCTATCTTCAATTTAATCCGGCGGCGGCAAGCGTTCAAAAAGAAACTCAATTTTCGCTTTTTCACAATTCACCGATTGCAGATGCAAAAATGGAAACCCTTGCCTTTACTACAAGGCTAAAAAAACTGCCGGATTTAGGACTTGGCGCCTATGCCAGCTGTTTTTATGTTCCTTTCAGCGAATATAATATGTTTGGAGAAAAAACTGCTAGTTCTTATTATTCAGAAACAACCGGCTGCCTTAATTTTTCTTATAATTTTCTTTCGGGCTATGATTTTAAAGGTCTTTGCATAGGTGCAAATTTAAAGGCCGGCTGGCGTTCAGTTCCTGATTATTCAGATGACAATACAAATAAAATTATTGAAGGTTCTGGCTTAGAACAAAGCGGACTTGCATTTATGGCAGATGCGGGAATTCTCCTTCAGTTTAACGTATTAAAATTCTTTGCATCCAGAGACCCTAATCTTAGAATAGGATTAAGCGTAAAAAATATAGGTCTTTCATATACAGGCTTTGGAAACGAAGTTATTAAAGACGATTCTCTTCCCTCTTCAATAAACGGCGGAATTTCTGTTCGCCCTATAAAACCGCTTATTATTTCTCTGGAATATTCGCAGCCAATAAATTTTAATGATTTGAACACATTTCATACACCATATATAGGCAGCGGAATTGGTTTTCAAATTACAAAGTCTGTTTCTTTGCTCGGCGGTTTTGCAATGAAAGGCGGAAACCCGAGAATTTCCTGCGGTTTTGAATTTGAATATCAGAAATTACAGATGAATATGAATTACACGCTCGATTTTACTACTTCTGCAGCGCCATTAAATAAAATAAGCCTTTCTGCAAAAATTCTGCTTGGCGATAAGGGCCGCTCAACTGTAGAAAAACAGATTGATGAATATTACAGTCAGGGCCTCATATATTATTCAGAAGGTGAATGGCAAAAAGCAATTGAAATGTGGCAGGAAGCACTTAAATTAAACAAAAGATATGATCCGGCTATTCTTGGAATAAAAACAGCCAGATTACAGACCGAAATGTTCGAAAATATTCAGAAAAGTTTGATGTTTGAATAACTTTTGCCGTAAATTATTTCTTTACGGCAAAAATTCTGTAGTTCATCCAAGAGAAAATATTATCTTTTACTTCTGTTTTTGTCAGCCATTCTGTACTTACTACATTGGAACCTAAAGAATCAAAAACTTCTGTAAATGCTTCGATTGATTCGGTGAATCTTTTTTTGGCAAATTCAGGATAAACATTGGAATCTATCATTTTTGCAAGGTTTGCACTCTGCGCAATCATAAGTTCCTTTGCGCCAAGATTCAAAAGCCTTGTTTTTAAGCCTGTATCGTTAGGAAAGCGGTCTACAAGGTCTACCATGCGTTCGCTTGCCTTTCTAACATATCTGATCATCCAGCAGTTGCGGCTTGAAATTAAATTTTCGCCATAACCGGCTCCAATTCCTGCAGAATAATAAGGATATGCCTTTTCCAATTCATAAGGTTTTTCAAAAAGATTTGAACAGAAGTCAATATCGCAGGCTTTTTTATCTGCAAAGCGAACTAAAGAATCAAGGAAAGAAAATCCTTCGTGCCAGTTTCCAAGCATCTGTCGGGCATCAAATGTACACAGAATAGAAATTGAATTCTTTCCGTTCAGATATTTTTGTGCTCCTGTAAGGCGTTCAATTCTTTTATCAAGGAATTCTTCGGCTGCTTTTTGAACCAGTTCTTCTGCTTCTTCACGATTATAAATGCAGTTCTTTTCATCATTAAAATTTCTGTTCCAGTATTTATAACCTGTTGCAAATCTGCTCTGGCTGTTATCAAGCACAACTTCCAGTTTTTCTTTTGGAAGATCAAAGCCTATATCTCTTTTTTCGTTTCTAAAGCAATCTGAATAAACAATTCCTTCTTCGCCATAAAGCTCTTCATCAACTTCGCCGTCATCTGCAAAAAGCACGAGCGAATTAGAAGCGCGGACCGGACAGAAAATTCCCGAAGACGGAACCTTACTTGAAAGCATAAAGCTTCTTGAATCCAGAACTGTGTAAGTATAACCATAAGGCTTTATAAAACGTTCAAGTCCTTCGCAATAGCCTTTTTCCGGCAGCCAGAAACCTTCCGGTATCTGACCGAAATATTTTCTGTAAGAATAAAGGCCGCTTTCTATCTGGGCAGAAACAACAGCACCCAAATCTGCATAGTGAGGGAGGAAAATATCTGTTCCACAGGTACCAAGAATTTCAATCATTCCTTTGCGCATAAAATCTAAAAATGCAGGAATAAGTTTTCTTGAAAATTTTTCTTCGTAATCCTGTTTTATATGTTTATAATTTTCCAGAATTTCAGTTACATTCTTTTTTATGTTCTTGTCATTTGAATTTCTTTTTAATTCAAGTTCTCCGAGTGCTATACATTTATCAAGATACTGTAAATACATTTCCTGAAGAGTTTTACTTGAAAGCATGCTGCACAAAACCGGAGGAAAAACAAGTCCTATTTTGCATGGAATATTATCTTTTTCAAATTTTTCGAGCATCCACAAAAACGGAATGTATATATTTGAAATTGAATTAAAAAAATCGTTTAATATAGGAATATTTGACTGAATTTCTTCTTCTGAATATCTAATATAATCCTGAGTAAATTTAACAATAAAGCTCAAACTCTTCTTCATATTATACTCCAGCTACCTTAAGAAAAAGAATGACGATGATTCTTAAAATGATCTTTTATCAAAACTTCTTTACCAGAAAGCGCTTCAATCGGCGAAAGCGCAAAATCTTTTCCAGGTTCGTAATCAAAAATTTCATCACATCCCTGAGGAACTTTTATAATTTCAGAAAAAGCTAAAACTTCTTTTTGAGTTAAAGAAGAATAAACCAGTTCAACTTTTAAAAATTCAATATTTCCAGGCAAAAGAATATACTGTTCCTGTGTTTTTGAGGCTAACTGAACTTCAAATGAGTCCAGCGGAACCGGATTTTCTTCATCTTCCATTGAACATACCCTAACCTTAAGGACACATCCAGGAATTTTTGAAATCTTCATCTTGTCCTGTTCATTTAAATTCCAGTAAACGAAAAGCCAAGCCGGATTTCTCAAAATCATACATATTTGAGTCTCATTGTAATTTCCGCTGAAAACCGATTTCTTTTCTTCATCAGTTTCCGAAGAGATTGTCATTTCATCATCTTCATCATGTTCTTCATTCACGAGCTCTAGAATTTCTGCAATTAAAAAGCGGTGATCCAGATCTTCAGGAACATCTACGCCATATTCATCTGCAATGGCAACAAGCTCGCTAAATGACAATGTTTCAAGATAATTTCTAGTAATATTACTTTCAGCCATATTTCAAACATAATCTAGCAAAAACAGATATCTGTCAATAACTGTAATAAAAATTTTAGTTTTTAAACAAAAAAACGCTAAAGTAGACTCAAGTATTATCGATAATATAAATAAGCTGCTTGCAAACTGTGTGAGGTTTTGCAAAAGCTGGTTATAATTTTCGGGTGGAAAGTTGACATCCAGCCACCTGAGCATTAATACCATGTTTACTATATAGAAAAACCGGAAAGATTGTGAGACTTTTCGGTTTTTTTTTTGTCCTGCAAAAATCAATATATTTTCAATTTATACTGTTTTTTTTCATATTTTATGCCGATATTATATAGGTGGAATTGCAATTTTTTAGTTTTACAGCCATTTTTGTTGTAAAATATTGCAAAATCAGGAGAATAACTTGAATACGCTGGAATTATCCGCATTAAAAGAAGGCATGTCATTTACTGGCGATTTATACATCGACAGTACTTTTTTATTTCTTCCTAAGAATGCAGATTTAAATGAAGACATGATTAAAGCCATAGAAAAATGGCAGTTCTCCAGTGTACTTTGCGACGGCGATGTTGATTTAGGCGGCGAAATCGCTTCTTCGGTAGATTTAACTGCAACCGAAAGCACAACACTTTCAGAAATTAATAAAGATGATTCAGATTCAAAAATAAATGATTCAATTAAAAAGGCCATTGAAAATTCTAAAAAAACTGTAATCGGAAACAGCGATAAAGACAGAATGGAAATGGTAGAGAAAGTTTATTATGAATATTTAAATTATATTGAATCTGTCTTTACACATTACGCTACTCATAAAAAAATTAATCAGGAAGACCTTGAAGAAAGTATTCAGGAACTCTGTATATTTATTAAGGACCACAGACGCTATATTCTCAGAGTAAACCCTTCGGTTGAAGAAACAGGCAAAAACTTTTTGATTGTTCATACTATGAGGACAACTGTTCTTGCCCTTGCAATTGGTCTTCAGTTGCACTCGCCTCTTTCTAAAATGGTTGAACTTGGCGTTACCTGTATTATTCACGAAATCGGAATGTTAAAGCTTCCACCACAGCTTTATATGGCAAACAGACCATTAACTTCGGGAGAAAAAGCTCAGATTTCCAAACATACGGTTTTGGGTTATACAATTGCTAAGGAATTAAATTTCCCGCTTTCGATGCAGCTTGGTGTTCTTGAACATCACGAAAAAGAAAATGGAAGCGGTTATCCTAGAAAATTAACCGGCGATCAGATTTCTTCAATGGGAAAAATTATAAGCGTTGCATGTTCTTACGAAGCTATGACTTCTTCCAGAAGCTACAGAAGTGCAAAAGATACTTTTGACAGCATTATGGAGCTTATTCAGAATAAAAATCACAGTTATGACATGACTGTAATTAAAGCATTGCTGTATGCGGTTTCTCTCTACCCTATTGGAAGTTACGTTTATCTTTCCAACAGAAAAATTGCTGAAGTAATTGATTCAAATCCGGAAGATCCAAAGAATCCAATAGTTCAGATGCTTACAGAATTTGAATCAGACGGCTCGTTAAAGATTGTTCAGACAGGAAAAGACGGAATTTCAATTCTTAGAGTTCTTTCTCCTCATGAAAAACAGGATATGCTCAAGGCTGTTGAAGAAAAATATAAGGCAATAAAAGATGCTCAGTCAGAACAGGAAGTTCCTGCACAGAATGCACCTCAAACTCAGCCGGAAGAACAGGTTGCTGAACAGCCTGCTCCGGAAGCACCTGCACAAAGCACTGAACATACAGTATTCAACGCAGATAATCCTGAAGGAACCGAAGCTGTAGATTTGAGTTTCTTCGGCTGATAATTTCATTAAGATAAAAATTTTAATCTAAAAAACTTTAATTAAAGAATGTTCTGATTTTTTCTGCATCCTCTTTGAATTTTTCATCTACAACCGGAGGATGATCGTTAAAATAAAGAATCTGTTCCATTTCCTGCATTGATTTTACACCCCAGATTGGAATTACATTTTCATATTGGCGCATAAATCCGAATGCAAGCGGAATATTTTCTATTACACCGCCGCACAATGGCTGCATGGCTATAAAACCAACATCATTTTCTTCGCAGAGCTTTACAAGATCAAGAACGGAATCAGAAGAAAGCATATTAAACGGAAACTGAATGGTTTCGTAATAACCGCTTTCTACAGCACGGATTGCAACCTCAAGATTTGTAGTAACAATTCCAAAATGCGCTATTTTTCCGGATTCTTTTAACGAAACTAAGGTTTCATAAATTTTATCTTCGCCACCTGGAAGCGGAAGGAATTTTTCTGTTTCGAACTGATATAAATCAACCTTATCTGTGTGTAAAATCATAAGGCTGTTTTCCAAATCATTTTGAATATCGTCGGGTAATTTAGAATCGGTAGTTGTAGAAAGAATGATATTTTTACGAATATCATAAAGAGCATCGCCAAGAAGTTTTTCGCTTTCGGGAGTTTTTCTTGAAGTATCAAAAAAATTAATTCCCTCTTCATAAGCCTTGCGAACAAGCTGAGCTGCATCTTCTTCACCGCCAGCTTCTGTAAGCTTCATAGCACCAAAGGCAACGCGGGAGATTAATAAATCTGTTTTACCAAGTCGGACGTATTCCATTCGTTATCCTTATTATAAAGATGTCGGATAAAAAAAACAATTTGTGGGACGCAGGCAAGAAAGGGGAAAGGGGGGCCCCGGGTCGAGAAACAAGCGAGCGTAGCGAGATTGTTTCTCGGGGGCACCTGGGGGGATTCCTATTCCCCTTTTTGCCGTCGCTGGGACCCGCAAATTGTTTTTTTTGTTATTTTATTACCGGTTTGTAATTTTTAATAGCTTTCTGGATAAAGAATACGAGGTCGTCGAGAGCAACACGTTCCTGCTCCATTGAGTCGCGGTAACG
>JAEEGL011655358.1_pt1 | contig 17004 bp, 7 predicted proteins | sample 9134231 | NCBI WGS metagenome assembly JAEEGL01 (sample SAMN16246548, study PRJNA631951) | gut metagenome | biome: gut microbiome; feature: rumen; material: fiber-attached | host: Bos | place: Iran: Karaj | collected 2018-10
TGAACCCTAAAATTGTGCCCTGAAAAAAAGGAAATTATTTGAGTATAACATAAAAATTCAAGGTATGTTAAAAAAATTACTATTAACACTCTGCATTGTGCTGGCGTCGTGGTCGTTGGCACTTGCACAACAAGGTCGTCTTAAGGGTGTCATTACTGACAAAGACACGGGCGAGCCTATCGCATTTGCCAACGTCGTTTTGGAAAACGGTGGAACGCAGGTGGGTGGTGCTAGTACGGACTTTGACGGTAACTACGACATCAACCCTATTCCTCCGGGAACCTACGACCTGAGAGCAACTTTCGTCGGTTACAACACTTATGTTACAAAAGGCGTTGTCATTCCGGCTAACAAGATCCAATTCATCGACATCCAAATGAGCATGCAGTCAGAAATGCTTGATCAGGTGGAGATCGTCGATTACAAGGTGCCTTTGATTTCAAAGGACCAGACTTCAGCTGGTGCTACCATCACCGCCGAGGAAATCGCTAAGATGCCTAACCGTTCGGCAGAAGCAGTCGCTGCTACCGTCGGTGGTGTGTTCCAAGGAAGCGATGGTGACATGAACATGCGTGGTAACCGTTCAGAAGGTACTGTGTACTACATCGACGGTGTCCGCGTCATCGGCCAGTCATCAGTACCTCAATCAGCTATCGACCAAGTCGAGGTTATCCTTTCAGGTACCCCGGCTCAGTATGGTGACGTTACCGGTGGTATCATCAGTATGACCACAAGAGGTCCTTCAAGAACTTTTGGTGCCGGCTTGGAAATCGAGCAGTCAATTGACGGATATGGCCACACCAGAGCTGGCTTGAACATCCAGGGACCACTTATCAAGAGCAAGAAGAGTGGAACAGCACTCCTCGGTTTCTTCCTCTCTGGTGAGTTCACACGTAACAAAGACGGTGCGATTTCAGCTATCGGTCACTACAAAGCTACAAATGAATGGTTGGACTACATCAAACAGCATCCACTCCGTATCGGCGAATCAGGTGACGGTGTCTATTTTAATGGTGAGTACACCAGAATGGGCTCGATGGAATATGTGAAAAACTCACAGAATACAGCCAACTGGTCAACAGCTTGGACTGGTAACATTAACATCCGTACCACTGAGACCATCAACTTGACTATCGGCGGTAGCTTCAACAAATCAAGAGGTCGTAACTTCAGTCGTAACCAGGAATACTTCAACTTCGACAAGAACTATATGTATGATCAACAGACATGGCGTGTCTATGGTCGTTTCACCCAGAGATTCCCAAGCGAACCAGACAGTCCGTCACTGATTAAGAACTTCTACTATAGCTTGCAGGTTGACTATACCCGTTACAACTACTCACAGTACGACCCAGACCATAAGAAAGATATCTGGAAATATGGTTACCTCGGTAAGTACACCATCTACAAGACTCCTTCATACACCATGGATACAGCTATCACTGTGAACGGCCACACCTATAATAATGTATGGCACACAGCATCATGGGACTATGATACTCTTGTGGCATTCAGCCCATCAGACGCTAACCCGCTCCTTGCAAACTACACCACAACAGTGTATGATTTGTATCAGGATCCTGAAGGTCACTATACAAACTTCGACGAGTTGCAGCTCAGCCAAGGCTTGCTTAACTCAAGCCAGGCCCCATATTTCTATGGTCTTTACGCAGCTCCTGGTGGAGTTCAGGCAAACTACGGCTACAGTGAGAGAGACCAGTTGAACGTCAACCTCTCAACAGCTATGTCGCTGGGCAATCACGAGCTCAAACTCGGTTTACAGTACGAGCAGCGTAACAACAGATCATATAGCGTCAACGGCTATAGCTTGTGGTACGTCATGAGAAACCTCACCAACTTCCATATCGATCAGTTGGATATCAACAATCCTGAAATCGTGAGCTATGACGGATTCGTCGATACAATCAAATTCTACAGATTGTACAACGGTGCCGACCAGTATCAGTTCGACAAGAACCTTCGTGCAGCCCTTGGACTTAGCGTCACAGGCGTCGACTGGATCAACACCGACTCATACGACTTCAACAACAACAGCATCCAGTATTATGACAAGGACGGTGTGATGCATACAGCAACATTGGCCGACGGCTTCGACATCAGCATGTTCACTCCTGACGAGTTGACACAGGGCGGTACCGAATACGTGTCATACAACGGCTATGACTACAAAGGTAAGAAACTCAAGAAACAGCCGAGCTTCGAAGACTTCTTCACAGAAGTTGACGAGAATGGTAACTACACACGTCCTGTGGGTTCGTTCAGACCTATCTACATGGCAGGTTACATCCAGGATAAGTTCGCTTTCAAAGACCTTATCTTCAACCTCGGTGTCCGTGTTGACCGTTTCGATGCTAACCAGAAAGTGTTGAAAGACCCATACATCCTCTACGATTACTATACAGTAGGCGACAAGATGAGCGGCGGTAAGATCACTCTTCCTAACGGAACTACAGCTGACGTCCCAAGCAACATCGGTGATGATTATGCAGTCTACGTCGACAATATCAAGAATGTGACACAAATCATGGGTTATCGTCATGATAACACTTGGTACGATGCCAACGGTGCTGAAATCGCTGACCCTACAACTTTGAACGCCGGTAGCGGTGTCACAGCATGGGTTAAAGATAAAGACCAGCAGCACGTTGACGTCAAGTCATTCAAGGACTACACACCACAATGGAGCGTGATGCCTCGTATCTCGTTCTCATTCCCGATTTCGGATGAGGCATTGTTCTTCGCCCACTATGACGTGTTGACACAGCGTCCTTCGAACATCCAGACAAACATCTATGACTACTACTATTTCGAACAGAATAGTGCAACACTCAACAACCCGGCTTTGAAGCCTGAACAGACCATTGACTATGAGCTCGGTTTCACCCAGAAACTTACCAACTCATCATCAATGACAATCACAGCCTACTACAAGGAGATCCGTAACATGATTCAGATGTACCGTTACACAGGTGCTTATCCTAAGGATTACACATCATACAGCAACTTGGACTTCGGTACTGTTAAGGGTCTTACAGCTACATACGACTTGCGTAGAACCAAGAACGTCCGTCTGCGTGCATCATACACACTGCAGTACACCGACGCTACTGGTGCTTCAACAACAACCATGAGTGCTTTGATTGCAGCAGGTGTTCCTAACTTGCGCTCAACCTTCCCAATGCCTTGGGACCGTCGTCACCAGTTCAACGTTTCATTGGATTATCGTTTTGCTAGCGGTAAGGACTATAACGGTCCTGTCACAAAACGCGAAGGCAAGAAGTCTATCCAGTGGCTCGCCAACACAGGTGCATCTCTCACAATGCAGGGTGGTTCAGGTACTCCTTACACAGCATCAAGCAACATCAACTCACCAATTTCTGCAGGTACTAACCTCTTGAAGGGTTCTTACTACGGATCACGCCTCCCATGGGCATTCCGTTTCGACCTCCGTGTTGACAAGGACATCTACTTCAATATTGGTCAGAACAAAGATGGTGAGAAACGTCAGGCTTACTTGAACGTTTATATCCAAGTGCTTAACTTGTTCAACGCAAAGAATGTCGTCGGCGTGTACTCATCAACCGGTAACCCTGATGACGATGGTTACCTCTCAGCACCTGAATGGCAGCGTGAAATTGCCAACCAGACAAATTCTGATTCATACGCTGAGTTATACAGATTATATGTCAATAACTTGTATAACTACGCTGCACCACGCCAGTTCAGAGTTGGTTTGATATTTAACTTCTAAACAGAAAATAAAATACTGCTAATATGAAGAATATAATTCGTTTATTAACTGTTGCATTTCTTATTGCAAGTGTAACTGAAGTAAGAGCCGAGAAGAACCCTACATCAGGGAATCAACAGTATCGGAGTCTGAAACAAACCACTGCTGGATGTACACCTTCATCAACTTTCGCTTGGTTGAACATCAACAATGCTAGAGTGCGTGTCAATGCCGGTGGTGATATGTGGTGGGATCTTCCGGGCGGCTCAGGCTCAAAGTACTACATTCCTGCCAACGGTTCAGCAACATCATTGTATGCTGGTTCACTGTGGATTGCAGGTATGGACATCAACAACCAGTTGAAGTGCGCCGCTGTCCGTTTCCGTCAGGGTCCTGACTTAAACGGTGGTAACGACTTCTGGACTGGTCCTCTGACAGTCGACGGTTCAGCATCAATCGACGCTGCCACATGTATGGAATACGACAAAATGTACCTCATCACACGTAGTGAAGTTGATGACTTCCTCTCACATCTCGATGACAATGGTATTCCTGAACCAGGATATGAGATTCCTTTGAACATCGTAAACTGGCCAGCCCATGGCGATCCGGCAAGAGGAATGAGCTACTATCTCGCTCCTTTCTACGATCACGATGAAGATGGCAACTACGACCCGTCAATGGGTGACTATCCTTACTATGATATCACCAATGAACTTTGCCACACAAAGACTCCTACAATGGAGGAACAGTATGTGGGTACAGTCCATGGCTCAATCCTCTCTGACCAAGTCATCAAGGGAGACCAGACACTCTGGTGGGTGTTCAATGATAAAGGTAACACACACACTGAGTCAGGTGGTTCGGCTATAGGTATGGAAATCAGAGCTCAAGCATTTGCCTTCTCGACAAATGATGAGATCAACAATATGACATTCTACAGCTACGAGATCATCAACCGTTCAACCTATACCTTGACAAACACTTACTTCTTACCATGGACCGACGTTGACCTTGGTTATGCAAAGGACGACTATGTAGGTTGCGACGTGTCACGTGGTCTCGGTTACGGTTACAACGGTGCTCCTATCGATGGTAACGGTGAGACAGAAGCCTACGGTGCCAACCCTCCAGCGGTCGGTGTCGACTTCTTCCAGGGCCCTTACCTCGACCCGGATGGTCTTGACAACCCGAAATACGCTTATGTCGACACTATCGGATATACTATTCACGGCAATGATACAACATGGAACGTCATCAACGGCCCACAGCTCTGCGACGAGAGTATCAACGGTGTGAACTTCGGCAACGGTGTTGTTGATGACGAACGTTATGGTATGCGTCGTTTCGTGTATCACGATAACAACAACAACCCAGCTAACGGTGACCCTAAACAGGCTGCCGAGTACTACCTTCTCCTTAGAGGTATCTGGAAGAATGGTGCTAAGATGCAGTACGGTGGTACAGCTGTTCCTGGTAACTCAGGTACAGTGGGTCCTGCCTGCGACTTCATGTTCCCTTACGACTCTGACCCATGTAACTGGGGTACTGGCGGTATAACTCCTGGTGGCGGCTTCAACCAGAACGGCTTCTATTGGAGTGAGGAAACTGGTGACAATGGTAAACCAAACCCTGTCAACGACCGTCGTTTCATGCAGTCAGCTGGTCCTTTCACCTTGAAGGCTGGTGCTGTTAACTACATCACATTCGGTGTGCCGTGGGCACGTTCAACATCAGGTTCACCATGGGCTTCAGTCGAACTTCTCCGTAAGGTCGACGACAAGTGCCAGGCTATGTTCGATAACTGCTTCAAAGTTCTTGATGGTCCTAACGCCCCTGACTTGACAATCCGCGAGCTCGACAAGAAGCTCATCGTCTATCTGTCAAATTCAGAGTCTTCAAACAATGCCAACGAGGATTACGAGGAGCTTGATCCTAACATCCCTGAGTTTGACCCAGATGGCAACCCGTACGACAGATACTTCCACTTCGAGGGATACAAAGTATACCAACTTGCATCTAAGGAAGTTAGCGTTGCTGATATCGACGATCCTACCAAGGCACGTCTGATTTTCCAGTGTGACATTAAGAACAATGTAAGCAGAATCATCAACTTTAAATTTGATGACGACCTCGGTTATAGTATCCCAACCCTTATGGTTGACGGTGCTGATAACGGAATTCTCCATACATTCGTCGTGACACAGGATGCGTTTACAAAGAACAACGACCCAAGTCTTGTCAACCATCAGACATACTACTTCTTGGCAATTGCTTACGCATACAACAACTATATGACATACAATCCTGAGACAACACTCGGTCAAGGACAGAAAGAGCCTTATCTCGAAGGTCGTAAGAACATCAGAATGTATTCAGCAGTTCCTCACAAGATTGTGAACGGTACTGTTGTCAATTCATCATACGGTGACAAACCTGTCATCACAAGATGGACTGGTATTGGTAACGGTGGTAATCAAGTTGAACTTGAAGAGAGCGAGATTACAGAACTGTTGTCACGTACACCGGCAAGCGAGACAAATATCTTCGGTATGTCAGACTATCCGGTTCTCTATCACCCAACATATAAGAGAGGCTACGGTCCTATCAATGTGAAGATCATTGACCCATTGAATGTGGTGGCAACCGATTATGCTATCTGGTACCATGATTTCCACAATAAAGAGATTACAAATATTACAGGAAATCCAAGTGTTGTCGGTGACAAAGCCGAGAAGAAGGTGTTCAGATGGACTTTGAAAGACCTTGTGACAGAAGAGGAGTTTGAGTCAGATACGACGTCAGAGCTTTCTAGAGAAAAGATTTTCTTGGAAAGAGGTATTTCTGTAAATATCATGCAGCCTTGGAATGTCGGACCGACAGCTGTCGGTAAGGACGGAATTGGCGAAGATGCTAATACTGTTTACGAATGTCTGTTACCAAATAATGGTGTTGTAACATCATCAGTGTCATATGCCGACAGTTCATATCGTTGGCTCTCAGGTATCAAAGATTATGATGGTGAAGCATCTAATGCTTTGAACTGGATCCGTTCTGGTACTTATGCTGACCAGGTTGATGCTACGAATAACGACTTCGCTATGTCAAGTAGCACAGGTGGTTCTTCAAGAGCATTCGACCCGAATGAAGACTTTGAAAAGATTGGTGGTGGTACATGGGCACCATATATCTTAGGCAGTTATGTCAGAAACAACAAAGCAAAACCAGGTCCGGTTCTTGATATTAGTTGTAAGATTGATACTGTATTCTTCAATATCGGTTCAGTGGATATCGTTCTCACAGCTGATACCAACTTGTGGACACGTTGTCCAGTTGTTGAGACGGGTTTCGATAAGAAACTGAACGAGAACGGACAGCAATCATTTGGAATACGTAGACATCCTTCTGTGAGCAGAAGTGGTAAATATGCAGCCGAAACATACCAAGAGGCTTTGACAATGGAACCAAGTGATGATCCTACATCACCGGCATACATTAGCCCATTTGGTATGGGATGGTTCCCTGGATATGCAATCGACATCGAAACTGGTGCACGTATGAACATCGTTTATTCCGAAGATTCATTCCATCCAGAACTCGGTGGACGTGATATGTTGTTCAACCCACCAGCGTTGAAAGAATCAACAGCTTATGGCGATGCATCATTGCAGTTGAGTGACCCTGTTATTTTTGACGCTATAGACGGAACAGCAATTTTCGGTGCGAAACATTTTGTCTATATATTCCCGGTGCAAGACCTTGGCGAATATGAAGGCATGTTAAGAAGAATGCCAGCTTACGACGGCGGTAAGTATTTGTTCGGTCAGTTCATGATGGCAGAGGATGTTCACCCGGATTATATCTATGATATCTGGAAACAACCTACATGGGTTGGTATGCCAATGGCTGTCGAAGGCAAGGATTGGTTGCCAAAGAACAACCCTGTCAAGATTTCAGTACGCTTGTCGAAACCATATAAAATGGGCTATGCCAACCGTACACTTGACATCAATCCAGTGGACAACCCGACCGAATACAACGCTTTGGTTGACTATGTCGATCACGAAGGTTGGCTCCCATACTACACATTCACTACCAAGGGTTACGGTCCTCAGTACAACAACGCCGACAAGGGTGACTCTGACCTCGACCTGATCAAGGTGGTTCCTAACCCGTACTACGCATATGCTAACTACGAGAAGAACGCTCTTACACACAAAGTGAAGATCGCCAACGTGCCAGACCAGTGCGTAGTGACAATCTACTCAGTGAATGGTACCAAGATTCGTCAGTTCAAGAAAGACTCACCAGTCACTTCAATCGATTGGGATCTTACGAACCATGCAGGTACACCTATCGCGAGCGGTCTTTACATTATCCATGTGAAAGACAACGTGAATGGTGGTGAACATACGGTTAAGTTCTATTGCGCAATGCGTCAGATTGACTTAAATACATTCTAATTATTTTGCGAACAAATTAAAAGTACACGATCATGAAAAAGTTATTTAAAACTATCGTAATAGCAAGCTTGACAATCATTATAGGATTAACGAGCACAGAATTATTCGCAGGTAATAAGGATAGAGCTGGTCAAGCTGGTGCAAGTGAGTTGCTCGTCAACCCATGGGCAGTCTCATCTGGATGGGGCAATGCCGGTATGGCATCCGTCAAAGGTGTCGACGCTATGTGGAGCAACGTGGCAGGTATCTCATTCACAAACACTTTAGACCTCAACTTCTCATACACAAGCTGGCTGGCAGGTTCAGGTACCAATGTCGTATCATTCGGTATGCTGTTCCGTATGTCAGAGTCAGTGGTGGGAGGTCTTTCAGTGATGTCAATGAACTTCGGTGAGATTGAGAGAACCGATACAGAGCATCCTGATGGTGGTATAGGTTACTTCAAGCCAAGCTTGATGAACATCAACATCGCCATTGCAAAATCGTTCTCTAACAGTATCCACGGAGGTTTCGTGTTGAAGATCATCAACGAGTCGATTTCAGATATGACAGGAACAGGTGTCGCAATGGACGCTGGTATCCAGTATGTGACAGGTCTTACCGATAACATCCACTTCGGTATCGCCCTCAAGAACATCGGACCTACCATGAAGTTCAAAGGCGACGGTCTTTCAATCAAGACCTTGTTCGACGGTATGGAATCAAGTATCACAGTGGTGCAGCGTGCCGACCAGTTTGAGTTGCCTACACAGTTGTGCATCGCAGCAGCTTACGACTTCAATTTCAATGACGCGAGCCGCTTGACAGTTGCTTTCAACTTCAACTCGAACGCATTCTCAAAAGACCAGTTCACCTTCGGTCTTGAGGGCTCATTCAGAGACATCCTCATGCTCCGTGGCGGTTACACATTTGAGAAAGGTATCTTTAAGAATATCGAAGACCCAGAGTGCAGCAACGTGAATAAGGGATTATCACTCGGTGCATCAGTCCAGGCTCCTCTCAACAAGAAGGGTTTGAAGGTCTGTCTCGACTATTCTTATCGCAATACTGCTCACTGGAAAGGTACACACTCAGTTGGTGCAAGAATTTTATTCTAAAAAATTTCTTGTATCTTAAAAAAAAGTTGTATCTTTGCATACAATTTTACGGAAAAAAAGAGCCCTTATTAACGTAAGGGTCTCTTTTTTTACAATTTAAATATTATAAGATATGGCAGAAGTAGAATATTTTACACAGGCAGGGCTTCAGAAACTGAAGGATGAATTAGAGAATCTGTGCGTCAACGAGCGTCCGAAAATAGCTGCAGCCATTGCGGAAGCACGCGATAAGGGCGATTTGTCGGAGAATGCTGAGTACGACGCAGCAAAAGAAGCACAACAGCTTCTTGAGATGAAGATAGTGAAGTTGCAACTCACCATCGCCAACGCACGCGTCATCGACGAATCGAAGATGGACACATCGAAAGTTTTGATACTCTCGACGGTGAAAATGAAAAACGTCAAGACAAAACAGATGATGACATATACCATCGTTCCTGAAAAAGAAGCTAATCTCAAGGCAGGAAAGATTTCCATCACATCGCCGATAGCGAAAGGCCTTCTCGGTAAGTCGGTGGGCGAGCAGTGCGAAATCCAAGTACCTGCAGGCAAATTATTGTTTGAAATAGTTGAAATAACAAGAGAATAATTATGGCATCGATTTTTTCAAGAATAGTGGCCGGCGAGATACCATGCTATAAGATCGCGGAAAACGACAAGTTCTTCGCCTTCTTCGACATCAGTCCGCTGGTGCCGGGTCACACTTTGGTGATTCCAAAGAAAGAAGAGGATTACATATTTGACATCTCTGACGCTGACTTGGCCGAGATGATGGTTTTCGCCAAGAAAATCGCTGTGGCAATAAAGAAAGCTATCCCTTGCCGTAAGGTCGGAGTGGCCGTGATAGGCCTCGAAGTGCCTCATGCACACATCCACCTCGTGCCGATGCAGAAAGAGGGTGACCTCGACTTCAGACGGGAGAAGATGCATCCTACAGAGGAGCAGTTTAAGGAATGGCAAAAAAGAATCATTGAGAATCTTTGATTAGTGAAGAAAGAACCGGTAAATATCTGAACATCGTTCTGGCATTATGGGCGATGATGCTGATGATGCGCGTTTATGAGACGTGCGCATTACTGGTCACTTTTGGAAACGTCGAAGGGCTGTTGCTCTCAGAAGCAGCGGGACTAATAATGGACATCATCGTTGGCAACGCGGTGATGTCCATTTTGTATCCGTTGTGGAGCTGGATAGCCCGACGTCACGAAAAAGCAGCTACGACAGTGTATCTCATGGTTTTAACCATACTTATGGTGATACATGTGGCTGTTCTTCAGTATTTCTTCAACCAGCACAAGCTGCTCGATGCATTGCTTTTCGGATACTCATTCGAGGAGATGTTTTTCACCGTGACTACAGCCAACGTCTCGGTTTGGGGTACGGTGATAACGATAATGATAGCGATATCACTATTTTTTACAGCATATCATTTTATCAAAAAAATCAAGAAAACAAAGGCTTTGCGGATAGTCATGGTGGCGATGCTGCCACTCGCCATTGTGCTATGCTTCATCCCTACCACAATTTACAACGAGTACACATGGAACAAGTCGTTCTATCTTTATAAGGAGATTTTTAAGTATAAGACGACCGAAAAGCAGTTCTGTCATGAGATAACAAAAGCGGATGTCGCTGATTTTCAAGCACTTTATCCTGGAAGAAAATTCTTGTCTGAAGAGTATCCGCTTCTGCATGAATTTGAAACAAAAGACAGTTTGGGCTATTATTTCGAAGATTTCGATGGCAAACCTAGTGTGGTGATACTCCTTGTGGAGGGTCTTAACGACGATTTTGTACATGATTATCATGGACTTAACCTTATGCCGAACCTCCGAAAGCTTATTGACGAGAGTTTGTATTGGGACCATTGTTTCACTCTTGGCGAGCGTTCGTTTGCGGTGGTTCCGTCGCTTTTGGGAAGTCTGCCTTACGGAAAAATCGGTTTCACTTTGCTTGAAAGACTGCCGCGACATCTTACTTTGACCTCGGTTTTTGAGGCTAACGGCTATCAGACCGATTTCTTTTACGGTCAGGGAAGCTGGTTCCATAATAAAAGAAACTTTTTTAGAAAGAACAACATAGATTTGGTGTTCGACAATCAGAATTATTCTGACGAGTATCAGAAAATCATTGTAGGTGAGAAGAAATATTTCTGGGGATACGACGACAGATGCCTACTTGACCAGTCGTTGAAAGTGATTGACACTCTGGGTGATAGCCCACGATTGGATGTTTATTTTACGGGCTCTACACATTCGCCATTCGTCATTCCGGAGCCTGAAAAATACGATAAACGTTTGGCGGAACTGAGCGAAGCGGTAGAAAAATCGTCTGACCGCAAGTTTGTGAAGTATTTCAATGACTATCTGCGAACATTGCTTTTCTTTGATGACGCTTTGGGCGAATATCTTGAAAAATACTCGCAACGCGTTGATTTTCAAAACACAATCTTTGTGATAACAGGTGACCATCCGATGATGGAGGTGCCACCAGGAAACACTTTGAAACGTTATCATGTGCCGTTTATCGTCTATTCGCCGAAGCTGAAGACAGCGGCGAGGTTTGAAAACACCGTCAGCCATCTCGATTTTTATGAGACGATGATGGCGTTTATGGAGAAGTATGGCATTGAACGTCAGGAAGTTAGCGCGGCCTTGGGCGGAAATATGTTTGATGAAAACAACAATATCGCGTTTATGGACGAGCCGCGCAACGTCAACGACTTTTATGCCGACGGGTATTATATCTCGGGAGAATATCTCTATAAAGTTGAAGATGGATTTAACTTAAAGAAAATCAATGATTTAGAAAGATATAACGAGCTGAGGAGAAGGCTTGACGTCTTCAACAAAATAAGCCAATACACATCTTTGGAAAATTATATTATCCCGATTGATGATTATTGTAAAGCATTGAAATTGAATAATGTAGCCTATTATGGACATGAATTCATGGTTTCAAAAGCGAAATATGATGATATAATAAAATCAATAGATGTAACTGATTATGAATATGTTACGCTTGATTTATCGTTTGATTGCAAAGATGCGAAAGGCATAAGTATAGTTTATCAGCTTGTTGATGAAAACGGGAACAGGTTGACGTATAATAATTTCGGAGTAGGTGATGTTGATTACTATTGTTTGTATAAGCATATACCTGTAAAAAAGGGAGAGGGGAAGACATATTTCAAGGCTTATTTTTATAATCCGGAAGAGATTGTTTATCAATTATTTGACGTAGAAGGACTATTGTTAGGAAAAAGAAAATAAAGATATGGAAAACACATTTAAGATGGTTGCCAAGACTATGGCGGGGCTCGAAGGAGTCCTTGCCGAGGAATTGACGGCGATGGGAGCAGAAAATGTTGAGGTTTTGTACCGCGCAGTCGGTTTTGAAGGCGACAAGGAGTTAATGTACAAGGCCAACTACTGCTGTCGAACAGCTTTGAGGATCTTGAAGCCTGTGACTAGTTTCGTGGCACGTAATGAACTGGCGTTATACAACAACATTTTCAAGATTAAATGGCACGAAATTTTCAACATCAACGAGACTTTTGCTATCGACGCTGTGGTGAGCGGTAACTACTTCACACACTCACAGTATGCCGCATTGAAGGTGAAAGACGCCATTGCCGATGAGTTTCGCGAGCATTTCGGTGCCCGTCCGTCGGTGGATGTCGAGAATCCAGACTTGAGAATTAATGTACACATTGAGAATGAGAAAGTTACGTTGTCATTTGACAGCTCGGGCGAGTCGCTGCACAAACGCGGTTACCGCAAGGTGGTTGACAAAGCCCCGATGAGCGAGGTGTTGGCGGCAGGCTTGATAAAACTCACCGGCTGGAAGTGCGACAGCAACTTTGTGGACTGCATGTGCGGCTCGGGCACCATCCCGATTGAGGCGGCTATGCTCGCTCTGGGCATTCCGGCAGGATTTTTCAGAAAGAAATGGGGCTTCATGACGTGGCACGACTTCGATCCCGAGTTATGGCAGCGTGTCATGAGGGAGGCCGGTGCCGAGATGGAAGAGTTTAATTATGAGATACTTGCATCGGACCATTCGGCGAAAGCTGTGGAGATTGCAAAGGCAAATATTGAAAACGCGCATCTGCAGTACGATATCAAATTAAGTAAACAGGATATGTTTAAGATGGTGCCTCCAGAGGGCGGTGGCATCATGGTTATCAACCCTCCGTATGGCGAGAGGTTGGAGGAGAAAGACCTTATTACTCTCTATAAAGGCATTGGTGACGCGTTGAAGAAGAACTTCAAGGGCTTCGAGGCATGGATTATCAGCTCAAACAAGGATGTGATGAAACTCATCGGGCTGAAACCGTCGAAAAAAATTGATGTTTACAACGGACCGCTGGAGTGCAAGTTTGAGAAGTTTGAGATTTTCGAAGGAAGTTATAAAGATAAAAAAATAAGGGAAAATAAAGCGTAACTTTTTTCACTTTTTTCTTGCATTTCTAAAAATCGCTTTTTAATTTTGCATTCTTAATTTGCAAATTTTGAAAAGCATGTACAAAATAACCAAACATCCTATTCTTGATATCGCCGAGGGCGAGAAGGTAGAGTTTTTATTTGACGGCAAGAAAGTGGTCGGCCAAAAGGGCTACACCATTGCTGCCGCTTTGCATCAGGCTGGTTTTCCGGTTCACAGCCACAGTCTTGACGGACGCAACAGAAGTTTGAACTGCGGCATCGGAAAGTGCGGTGCCTGCGAGATGCTCGTTGACGGTAAGATTCGTCGTATCTGCATCACATTGGTTGACGGGGTGAAGGAGGTGAAGCCTATCAACAATGAGGCCAACGTGCTTCCAGAGGCTAAAGAATTACAACAGCGTGAGGTGAAGGTCTACAAGACCACTGTCGCCATCATCGGTGCCGGTCCGGCGGGCCTTGCTTGCCGCGAACAGCTCAACAAGCTGGGCATCAGCAACGTGGTAATCGACAACAACGCACGCATCGGAGGCCAGTTTAACATGCAGACACACCAGTTCTTCTTCTTTGAGAAGGAGCAGAAATTCGGTGGAATGCGTGGATTTGACATCGCGAAGACCTTGGCGGGCGACAACCATGAAGGAATTTTGTTGAACTACACCGTTTGGGACCTGCTCGAAGGCAAACGCATCGCTATCAAGAACCTGGTGACACAGGAGATGGCATATGTTGATGCTGAACATCTTGTGGTTGCAACTGGCGCGGTGCCGTTTATGCCGACATTCGAGAACGACGACCTTCCGGGCGTTTATACAGCCGCTGTTTTCCAGAAGATGATGAATCAGGAGCACACGCTTCTTGGCAAGAAGGTGCTTACAGTGGGTGCAGGAAACATCGGATACCTCACATCATATCAGGGAATGCAGGCTGGAGCACATATCAAGGCCATCATCGAGGGTATGGACCACGAAGGCGGTTTCCCAGTGCAGGCTAACAGAGTGCGCCGACTCGGCATCCCGATCATGACGTCACATATTCTGCTGAAGGCCATCCCGAACGCCGATAGAACAGGCATCGTGGGCGCAGTAATCGCTAAATGCGAGAACTTCAAGCCGATAAAAGGTACAGAGCAGGTGATCGACGACATCGACATCATCAATATCTGCACGGGTTTGATTCCTGACAACCAGCTTCTGGTAAAGGGTCGCGAGGTGTTTGGATTGAATGTTTACGGTGCTGGCGACGCCATCAGAATCGGCGAAGGCACAAGCGCTGTATTGAGAGGCAAACAGGCCGCATTTGAGGTGGCACAGAACATCGGGTTGAGATACAACTACGATGAATATCTTGAGGTTTCGAAGCAATATATCGAATCGCAGCAGCATCCTGTGAGAGTTTTGGAAGAGCCAAACAAGCCAAGTGCTGATAGAATGATTGCGAAACCGTTTGTGATAGCCGACTGTGTGTATGGATTTGCTTGCAACCCATGCTCGTTCAGCTGTCCGCAAGGCGCAATCACAAAGTCGAGCACCAACACAGTGCCAGTGATTGATTATGACAAGTGCATTGGATGTATGAACTGCGTGAACCACTGCCCGGGCTTGGCAATTTTCGGCTACGACCTGAAGAAGAACACCTTGTTCCTGCCTGTTGAATACGAAGTAAACGAAGGTGTCGAGGTGTTCCTCGTCGACGACAACGGCAAGAAAGTGGGTGAGGGCGTCGTGGAGAAGATTCTCAAGAAGAACAACAAGACCAACGTGGCACGTGTGAAAGCTATCGACGTGGCACGCGATAAGATGATTGAGGCACGAGGTTTTATCGTGAAAGAAAACTACCCGAAACCGATAGAATTCAAGCCATTGAAGGAAGTCGAATCGGAGACATACGTCTGCCACTGCGAAGATATCAAACTTGACAAGGTTTTGAGCGTGATCGGCGACAGAAAGGCTATCTCTGTTGACGAGTTGAAGCATATCACACGTATGGGTATGGGTCCTTGCCGTGGAAAACGCTGCATTCCAAGAGCACGTCAGATTTTGCGTAGCTATGGCATCGAACTGGTGGGCGACGCCACGCCGCGTGCACCGCTTTCGAACCAGGTGAGCCTCGACGACCTGTACAACCCGAAGACTAAGGAAACATTCATCTTCCCGAAGATGAACGACGTGAAGAAGGAGAGGGTAGAGGTGTTTATCGCTGGTGGCGGTATCGCTGGTAGCTCATTGTTCCGTTATTTCTCGGAGGCTGGCAAGAAACCTGTGATGATCAACTATAGCCGTGGTGCTTCATGGCGTTGCATCGGTGGCGGTCGTCCTGCGTTCTCGAATCCTGACATTGCTGATATAGCAGTGCACAACCATGAGATCTTCAAGAACATGCAGAAGGAGCACAACATTAACTACCACTTGACACATTACGTCAACCTGGTGCATGATGAGGCTACCTACAAGTCGCTCGACGCCTCGCGCGCATGGAGCGACGCATATATGATTGACCGTAAGGACTTCAAGAAAGAAATTTCACCGCTTTGGGACGACACCAAGACCACATACAGCCACGCTTTGATTACTCGTGACTGCTGGCAGGCCACACCTGGTCGCGTGATCGACTACATCAGAGGCATTGGCGTGCAAAATGGCGGTCGCTACTTTGAGGACTGCGAGTTGCTACATGTACAGAAGGTGGGCGGACATTATGTCACCTTGGTGCGCACACACGAAGGAGCATACGTTGAATACACCTGCGACCACTTCGTCAACGCGATGGGCTGGGGAGCTGAGAAGTTCAACGACATGCTCGGATTAGACACAGGCTTGTATCCTGTCAAACACCAGGCGTTCATCACGCGCCGTCTGCCTATGATGGGACCAAACGGAGGTCCGTTGGATATGATCATCGACCGTCGTCACTACAAAGGCTTCAGTGCTGTTTACGGGCAGCAGTGGGCGCATACGGGTCAGATTATCGGTTGCGCTAGCCCTGACACCGACGCTTACGAGGCACGCCAGAACATCAAATACAACAGCAAGGAGTTCTTGGAGATTGTGTCGGAGGTCTTCGCAGAGTGGATCCCGAACCTCGGTGAGGTGAGCTTCCTGGCATGCTGGGCTGGCCGCTACACCGAGCCGCGTTACATCGTCGACCCTGAGGTCGGTCTGTTGACAGGTCTGCGTGGCCACGGCTTCATGCTCGGCCAGTATCTGGCGAAGATTTACGTCGACAAATATCTCGGCAAGCCGGTTCCA
>JAEEGL013083867.1_pt1 | contig 17004 bp, 13 predicted proteins | sample 9134231 | NCBI WGS metagenome assembly JAEEGL01 (sample SAMN16246548, study PRJNA631951) | gut metagenome | biome: gut microbiome; feature: rumen; material: fiber-attached | host: Bos | place: Iran: Karaj | collected 2018-10
CGGCAACACAGGCTGTGGCATTGTGGAGCTTTGTCGTCAAGCAGGTGCCACGCTACTGGGCATGGGGTTCATCATTGAGAAAGAGTTCCAGCACGGACGCGACGCTCTCCGTGCCGCCGGAGTCAACCGCATCGAGTCACTCTCCATCATCGAGTCGCTCGACAACAGCACCATCCACCTAAAAACCCCAAAATAACCCCCGCCTGCCTGTAAATCACATATCGAGTTATTAGAGATGGGTGAGGTCCTATCCGCAGGCCTCGTATGATCTCTAATAGCTCGATTTCTTAAGGATATCATGCTTGCCAAAAAGCATGCAAAGACAAGCCTTTAATCTTATTTTGTATAGCTGTGCCTGAATTTTGCACATCAGGGTTCTTATTTTGCACTGTGAATCTATAATTGTGCTATCATCATATTATTCTAGGAACTGAACCGTTGTTTGCGATTCTCCTGTTTATCAGTCAAATATAACATGATACCCAATTATAAAAAACCGAATAAAACATGGAAATAAAAATATTGTTATGAACATCAAGCATTCTTATATTGATTCCCTGTGGATTCCTGGCTGGTTTAAGGCTAGGGCAGAATTGTATCAAAAAGTATCAACTTGGGAAGAAAAAAAAGTCGATGAGGTGTTTTTTGACTTTTCCAAACCTTATGCGGGCTGGATTGACATGTCTATCTATTCAGATGGAAAACATTTACATACTTTTCCAATGAGTGCCGCTTTTGACCCTTTCCATGACATGAAAATATGGATGGAAGATGTTGCTAATGACCTCAAACTGTCAACTAATTTATATATGGATGTAGAAGGTCGCATCATCCTATTCCATTATGAGCATATATCTCTAGCGGAAGTCGGAGTAAGTAGAAAGTTCGTGCATGAAGAAAGGGAGAAAGATAAATGGGAAAAGTATGATGCAATAACAGATCCAGACATGGGGCTCTTCTTTGTTTATGACACTGATACAGAGAGCATTCCTGTTGCATGCTTCTGCAAAACGAAACAATTGCTTTTTGCATTATATAGCGGTCTTCTTGAATATGCATCTAAATCTGCGTCTGCGCCTCTTATCAAAGGAGGATGGTATTATTTGGATAACTCTTATGACAACTGGATGCTCTATAATACTATCAAGTCGCCATTGATTGAGTGGTCCATCTATTCTGACCATGGTTATAGACATCTTCGCCCAAAATTTAAATCTCAACCTACGATAAAAGAGACTGTTCACATGTGGGCTGAGTGGGGCGACGCATTGTTCTGGCATCAGCGAGGCGGGTGCTGCGGAAATGCAGAAAAGTTTTATGTTGATACCAACAGTACCGAAATTGATTTGTCATCAATACCCGAAGTCAGAAATTGGTACGATGAATTTGATAGCAGGGCTCCAGAGGTGCCTTGGGAAAAAGAAGGATATGAGGCATGGCTCAATAGAGGTTGGGAACTGGCAAAGAAAATAAGACTCCTTCTCCCGGAATCAGTAGACTTGTTCTATGAATGGAGAAACTTTAAGGATATACCCAGCAAATATGGAATGGGAAGGCATATTCCTTATATCGTTCCTGACCTTCGCACAATCAAAACCGACAAATCATGGTTTAACTTATTGCTGTTTTAAATCACAAAAATCTTAAAAACAAACAGTTATCAATAAGGAGAGATTTGAATTTAAGGTTGCCAATGACAAAGACAAACCTGCTATTCGGTTTCATTTAAACAATAAAGATGTTATCCTAGACTGGGGTAGCGTGGTGGGGTATTTGAGTTCTAGAATCAAGAAGCCCGATGAGCAAGAGAACGACAACTAATTCCAAACTATAGTGACATGGAAAAGAAATTGAAAGGGATTGTCCTGAGTAATGAGATACCAGCGATAGAATACGTGATGAGCTTGCCGGAATGCCACAGAGAGGTAGCAACCCAAGCAATCTTGAACTGCTTGGAGAAGGGGTATTCGCTGAACAATCTGGTAATAACGAGGGAGGGTAGGGCCATCAACAGGAAGAGGATGGGCATAGTCTAACTCCCCTTTCGCCATAATTGCAAAGACAAGCCCAAAAAGTTTTCCACATTTTTGCCCTGCAAGGGCATTTTGTCAAGAAAATTAACTAACTTTGCAAGTTCACATAAGAGATTTTCTCTTATTCCAGATAAATGACCACTATATAAGTAGAAACGATACAACAAACTCCTTTGTAGTGAAATTTGCGGTTTAGCGAGCACAGTGACAGAACTTGTTATGGCAATGTCGAGCGTGAGCAAATTATGCATACAAGCTTTGGTCGGCTTTCTGGCACCACACTGGAGTTTTTTATTAAGTTTTGACAGTGAGATATAGTTTTTCAGGGCATGAGTCCTTTCATTGCAGGTCACTTTGGCTAAAGAAAGGATATGACTTTCTTGTCAAAGGTCATGCTTTCAACTCGCCTGATGCTGTTGTCTACTTAGGCGTGGGCAAAAATATGGTGTCAGCCATTCGTTTTTGGCTTAAAGCGTTTGGACTGACAGAAAACGACTCGCCTACTGAACTGGCACATATGATATTCGATGATGGTTGCGGTTTTGATCGCTTTCTTGAAGACTCCAATACACGTTGGCTACTTCACTATAATATCATCAACTGCGGTATAGCAAGTTTGTACCGACTTTTGTTTCTTGAGTTTCAGCGTGAACATAAAGAGTTTGAAAAAGACACGCTTTTGCAGTTCATTAAACGCAAATGCGCTGTACCTGAGCAAAAGAATGTCTATAACGAAAATACGGTAAAAAAAGACATCAATGTTTTATTACAAACATATGTGGCACCCATTTCGTTGAAATCCCTTGAAGACTTTACAGCATTGATGATTGAATTGAACCTAATTCAATCTAACGATGCTGAAAATAAGGGTAACTCATATTATTTCAGTGAAATCAACTCAGATGCTATCGCACAAGAGGTTATTCTATACAGTTTGATTGACATTAAAGGTGAAGACAACACAGTTTCATTTGACAAATTAAAAGAACTGTCACTCATTTTCTGTATGCCACTAACCGAGTTAATTGAAGCTATCAGAAAACTGGAGGTATCGGAGAAATATGATTTACACTATACAGACAATAGCGGGATAAAAAACGTACAATTTACCCACAATATCGGCAAGTATGATGTATTAAGAGATTACTACCAAGCTATATGAATTATACACCTTCGGTAAATATTGAACACGAAGTTGGCAATGATTTCAACTACATTGCCACTCCAAATGCGCACTCTGTTCTCGGTAACATTGTAACAAGCTATCAGTCTGGCTTACATTCTTTCACCATTATAGGCACATACGGAACTGGTAAGTCTAGCTTTATAATGGCCCTTGAGCGTGACCTTCGGAACAAGGGTGGCGATCTAGTAAAGAATCTCAATGTATTCAACGTTGAAGGATTTGAGTTTGTCAACATTGTGGGAGACTATGCTCCATTAAGTACGTTACTCTCGAGAAAACTAAATATCGAATCCGAAAACATATTCAGCGCACTTGGCAGCCGATGTCAGTCACTTAAGAAAAAGAACAAGTTCCTGTTCATTGTTGTAGATGAATTTGGCAAAATACTTGAACATGCTGCTAACCACAACCCAGAACAAGAACTATATTTCTTGCAGAAACTTGCTGAGTTCGCCAATGTGCCAACTAGAAAAGTCATACTGCTTACAACACTGCATCAGAACTTCAGTGCTTACGCATCCAAGTTGTCGGAAGCTCAAAAGAATGAATGGAGCAAAGTAAAAGGACGATTCAAAGAAGTTGTGTTTGTTGAGCCTGTTGAACAATTACTTTACCTTGCCGCACAACAGCTCGGCGAGCAATCTTCACCTGATAAAGTTGCAGCCAATGCAAAGAACATCACAAACCTTGCGAAAGATTATCGTATCATATCTAAAGAGTTAGAGGCTGAAACCATTCGTCAGCTTTATCCGCTTGATGCTATATCTTCTGCTTGCCTTACTTTGGGTATACAGCGTTATGGACAAAATGAGAGAACCCTTTTCTCATTTTTGTCATCAAAAGACGACAAATCCATTTGCAATTATAAGGCGTCTAAAACTTTGACTTATAACACCGCATCGGTATATGACTACTTAGTGTATTCTTTTTTCACAGCTCTCGCTGAAGCCAACGCCGACTCAATGGAATGGCGGGCTATGCGAGTCGCTGTTGAGCGTGTTGAAAGTGGCATCATTGATGATAATCTTTTAGGGAATTGCCTCAAAATTGTCAAAACAATTGGCCTGCTCAATCTTTTCTTTAAAAAAATAAAGATTGATGACGCATTATTAGAAAGCTATGCAAAAATGGCTCTTGACATTGAAGATGTAAAGCCATGTCTGACAAAACTTATTACTCACAAGATTATTCGCTTCGCCAACTACAAACAACAATATGTTTTGTTTGAGGGGACAGATGTGGATATAGAGGATGAACTCTATAAGGCTTCACTTGTTGTCCCAGTACCCAACATCAACATCAGCGAAATCATTCCTTATGCAAATCAAAAAGCAGTTCTTGCCTCATCAATATACTATCGAGTGGGAACTCCTAGATATTTTGAATATAAAATTGCAAATGATTTAGCTGAAACAATACCGTCAGGTGACATTGATGGCTATATCAATCTCATTTTTCCGCTTGACATTTCGCTTTCCGATGCGGTTTCATTTTCATCCAAAACTAGCTCGGCTAACATATATGTCTTTTTCAATAATGCAGATGAGATTGTAAAACACCTGCATGAGCTTAAGAAGTTGCAATATATTATTGACAATGTTATTCTTGATGACCGTGTGGCAAGGAGAGAAGTCTCATCGCAATTACAACATGAGACAAAGTTATTGAACTCATGTATAAACGATAATCTCACCGCCAACAATGGTGCTGTAGCCTGGCTTTTTAAGGGAAAAGCGTTTCCAATTGAGAGTGAAAAAGATGTTAACCAATTGCTTTCTGAGGTGTGTGCTGAGGTCTACGACCAAACACCCATCATACAAAATGAATTGTTTAACAAACAAAAACTTAGCTCTGCAATATCATTAGCCCGTGTCAATCTTCTTGATGCTATGCTTTCTCATAACAATGAGAAAGATTTTGGTATAGCTGAAAATGCATTCCCTCCCGAGAAAACGATATACTATACGCTTTTCAATGAAACGGGAATGCATCGTATAGATGATGATGGATCATATTATCTTGATGAGCCTACAACTGACGGCATAATGCCACTTTGGAATGTGTGCTGTGATTTTCTTCAAAATAGCATTGAGAAAGAGCAGAAATTAACAAGTCTCATCAAGATACTTAAAGAAAAACCCTATAAGCTGAAACAAGGTGTTATCGATTTTTGGTTACCTATATTTTTATATGTGAAGCAACAAAGTTTTGCTCTTTACAATGGCAACACGTTTGTGCTTGACATTAATAAAGAAGTTTTTGAGCTATTACAGAAACGACCTGGCGATTTTTACGTTAGAGCCTATGATGTTTCTGGTGTAAAATTGCAGTTCTTCAAAAAGTATCGACAATTTTTGAGGCAGAGTGATGAAATTGCTGTTTCATCAGACTCGGTTCTAGCAACAATAAAACCATTCTTCAATTTCTATCGCAGGTTGAACGATTATGCTAAGAATACCCGCAAATTCAACAACTCATATACTGCAAAGTTCAGAGATATTCTTGCCGAAGCCAAAGACCCAGCTAAAGCTTTCTTTGAAGATATGCCAAAGGCATTTGGGTATAGCGACTTGAATAATGATGAGTTTGTGAAACAATATGTGGATTTGATTCGCTCTGCGGTGCAAGAGCTTAATGCCTGTTATGACAGTTTTATTGAGCGTATTGAGCTATGTGTTAAACAACACCTCGGTTTTTCAGACGATATCGATTTCAACGAGTACAAACTTCTAATCGAAAACCGGTACCGCTCAATCAATAAATCGCTACTCGCTCAAAAGCCGAGAGCATTCATCGACCGAGCACTATCGCCAAGTAGCAGTAGGCGTGAATTCTATGAGAAGATAGGTCAAATAGTTTATGATCGTCGTCTTGAAACTATCAAGGACAACGAAGAAGAACGGTTCATATATGACCTACTTTTCTTGTTTAGCGAAGCTGAAAGATTCATAACAGTATCATCTGCTTTTGATGAAAGTACCGAAGCCGCTTATAGTTTTGAACTAGCAACGAGCAACAGTCCTTTCAAAGTGTCTCAGACTTACGCTTTACCTAAAACCAAGCGGGTTGTCGCTGAAGAAGTTGCAAAGCAACTAGCCGATAAACTGTCAGGCGATAAGGATTTAGATATTTGTGTGTTACTAAAACTATTAAGCGAAAGGCTTTAGCACTATGGTAAGACATGTATTAGGCATATCGGGAGGAAAAGATAGCGCTGCTTTGGCTATCTATATGAAAAGCAAATACCCTACACTCAACATAGAGTATTATAACTCCGACACAGGGTGTGAGTTGGCAGAAACGGAATTGCTGATAGAAAGGCTAGAATCATATCTTGGTGGAATTACTCGACTTCGTGCCGCTCAGGGCAGCCCGGAACCTACACCATTTGAGCATTTCCTTAAAGCTTCCGGCAACTTCTTGCCATCGCCACAAGCTCGCTGGTGTACACAGAAGATGAAGCTCCAAGAAATGGAGAAGTTTGTGGGTGACCTTCCAACAATATCTTATGTTGGTATTCGAGGTGACGAAGACCGCGAAGGCTATGTTTCAACAAAGCCTAACATCCAGTCCATATTCCCGTTTAGGCGTAATATATGGAGTCTTGATGTAATCAACAAAGTATTCAATAATGCAAATCTGCAGAATCTCGTTTCACTTTATGAGCAGTTTAGCCCTAAAGAGAAACGTGACGAAGTGATGCGAATTGCATCAAAGCCAATATCAAAGGAGTTCTTTTATAAAAAGAAAACAGAAGCTCTAATGGACTTTGATGTGAAGCTTTTCAACCGCATCGTCTTCGAATTTCTAAAAACCACAGAATTGCCTGTTGGGCAGCTGGATGAGTTCCCTTTAATTGACAATGATGATGTTCTTGTAAAGGAAGATATTTTCAATATACTTGAAAATAGTGGAGTGGGTATTCCTGCGTACTATCAGCCAATCCCATTTGAAGTTGATGGGAAAAGAGGCACATACAATCGCAGCCGCTCTGGGTGCTATTTCTGTTTCTTTCAACAAAAGATTGAGTGGATTTGGCTGTATGAGCAACATCCCGACTTATTCGCAAAGGCGATGGAATTCGAAAAAGACGGTTACACTTGGAACCAAAATGAAAGTCTTACCGAATTAATCAAGCCTGAACGTATCAGACAGATAAAGCTTGATGCCATCGCAAAGCAGGAAGCTCAACGGCAGCAAGGTAGCTGTCGATTAATTGATATGTTAGATGATGACGATGATAACTTTTGTGCAAATTGTTTCTTATAAATCATGCTTAAATCAGATATAATATGGCCTAGAAGTTGTCGCTTTAAATCGCAAAGCGAGTGGGAACCTGTTGGTTTCTTCTCGGAATGTTTGTGTAATTCAACAAGTTTCGATTTAATGCTTGGTTTCTTTGCTTCATCAGCAATTAATGTGCTTTCCGATGGCTTTGCGGCATTTCTACATACTGGAGGTAAGATGCGATTAATCATCAACGACCTATTAGCTGATGATGATAAAGCTGCAATAGAAAAAGGTGAAGACGGATCTTTGCTGCCTTCTTTTGACCTTTCAAATATTGAGCTTCTAAAATCGACCTTATCCGCTAGAGACACACATTTCTTTGAATGTCTAGCGTGGCTCATAAGAAATGACAAGATTCAAATTCGTATCATTGCCCCAAAATCGGGTAGCGGAATAGCTCACACGAAATGCGGAATCTTCTCTGACGGTTTAAACAAGGTTGGTTTTGAAGGTTCGGTAAACTTCTCTCGAACTGCCCTCATTGAGAACCGAGAGAGTTTAACAGCCATGTGCGACTGGAATGGTGAAACTGAGATTGACAGAATCAAAGATATTGAAACAGATTTTGAACGCACATTCTCTGGAGAGGACGAGACTGTGCGTTATCTTGATGCTGCGGATATTCGCTCTCGGATTACTGATTCATTCCCTGATAAAGAACTCAAGCAACTGCTTGAAGACGAAGAGAAATTGCTTGACCAAGCACCTACACATCTTCCTCTTACCGTACTTCGTGCTTTGCGTAATGCACAAGAAAAAGTTCAGCGAGCCATCGAAAGTTACCAAGCCAAGAAACAGGTTGATGAAAACAAGCCACACTTCCCATATCCATCTGGTCCGCGACCATATCAGAACGAGGCATTTGAAAATTGGAAGAACAATAAACAAAAGGGGCTTTTTGCGATGGCAACCGGTACGGGCAAAACAATCACCGCCTTAAACTGCTTGTTAGAAATATACAAGCGTAATGGTTATTACAAAGCCATCATCCTAGTTCCAACAATCACATTGGTAAACCAGTGGGAAGATGAATGTCGAAAATTTAATTTTGGTCACATTATTAAAGTGTTTTCAAAGAATCCTGATTGGCGTTCTAAAATAAGTGATTTAAAGTTAGCGTTTCGATACAATGAAGATGAAGAACAACAGAACTTTATCATAATATCGACCTATGCATCTTTTGTGAGAGAAAGAGTATTCAACGAACTTGTTAACTTCGAAAAGGGGAAAGTACTTCTCATCGCAGACGAGGCACATAATATGGGCTCCCCATCAATGCTAAAACGAATGAAGAATGTTCCCTATTATCGGCGCATTGGACTCTCTGCCACTCCAGAAAGACAATTTGATGAGGAAACCACAAAAAAGATATACCATTTTTTCGGTGCTGATCAAAACTTCACGTATGAATACTCCATGGAAGAAGCCATTAGAAATGGAGTGTTGTGTAAATACTATTACTATCCCCATTTAGTTAGATTGACTGATGAGGAAATGGAAAAATACGTTGAGCTATCTGAGAAAATATCAAGGTATTTTAATTTCAATTCTGGAGAGTTTGATAAACGCGATGACATTCTTATGAGTTTACTATTAGCACGTAAACGAATAATCCATAAGGCCACCAATAAGCTGGAGGCATTTAAGGCTATTGTTGCCAATCGCTACAAAGAAAAAGGTGATTTGAAATACACTTTGGTATATGTCCCAGAAGGGAACCAACCAGACTACTTCTCAGATGTTAGTACTTTTGAAATAAAAGAGCAGATAGATGATGATACAATATCTGAACACTTAATTGACACATATACATCTGTGATACTCGGCATTGATAAATACATTACCGTCAAAAAGTTTGTCTCTGGTGAAAAATATAGAGACAGCATTTTAAAAGATTTTGCATCGGGGAAACTACAAGTACTTACGTCAATGAAATGTCTTGATGAGGGCGTTGACGTGCCTCGTAGTGAATTAGCAATATTCTGTGCCAGTACAGGGAATCCTCGTCAATTCATTCAGCGAAGAGGCCGTGTTTTGCGTCAACATCCTGATAAATCTATGGCAGAGATTCACGACTTAGTTGTTGCCCCCGAGGTTAGTGCTAATTCCCATAGCTTTAGGATGGAACAAATCCTTCTAAAGGGAGAACTAATGCGTGTTAAAAATTTCTCATTACTTTCTGAGAACCCATCATATTCACTGATGGAGCTTAGAGATGTAATGAAACACTATGGTTTGAACATGTACAACAATACTCATATATTATGACACAAAAAGATAAAATGTTACACATGGTCTTGAATGACCCTAAGTTGCGAGAAGCCTACGACTACTCGCTTGATGATAATGAAACTATCTATGACGCATTGAATTCAGACAATGCCATAGTAGCCGCTGTCGCTAGAATCATAAAGGAACTTAACGGATCTAATGATCCTAGTGAGCGTAAGCGTGTTTACAAGACAATATTCACATACTTAAATAATAACTTGCTTGTATGATTATTAAAAACATTACAATCGAGAATTTTCGCAGCTATTATGGACTTAATTCCATTGATGTAGGTAACGGCCTTACTCTTATTATAGGTGCGAATGGTGATGGAAAGACAACCTTCTATGAGGCACTTGAATGGCTGTTTGATACCGTAGGTAACATGCCACGTGTCGATACCAAATACATTTCCAAGAAAAAAAGTGCAGAACTATCGGAAACAGAGACTGCAAAAGTTAGAGTCTCAATGACCTATGTCAATGATGGAAATGAGAAAATCGTTCAGAAGTCTTTCAACTTCACAAAAAGCATTAGCTGTGAAATCACAACATCAAACTACTCTCACGAGATTTATGTTCAAAATGGTTCGGAAAAAGAGATGCGAGATGGTGACCAAGCCATAAGAATATTTGACCGAGATTTCGCATCCTCTATCAGAAAGTACTGTTTGTTTAAGGGCGAGCACGAACTTAACATCTTCAACAAAGAAGAGGCGATGAGCTATCTTGTTGAAACCTTCAGCCAGATTAGGGATTTCGACCCTTATCTTACTTTCGTACAAGAAGCGAAAAGAATGGCGGAACTTGCCACAGACAATGCCATTAAGGCTGATAGGAAGAATACAGCTGCTGCACAACGTTTGCGTTCGAGTATTCGAGAAGAAGAAAAACGAATCGGAGAGTTTGATAGGGACCTAAGGAACAAACTCTCAGAAGCAGTTAATTTTCAAACTCTATTAGAAGACTTAGAGAAAAACAAAGAAGCATCTACAGCACTGGTAGACATTAACAATAGATTGGATTCACTTAAAGCATCAAAAGAACAACTCTTACGAAGTCTTCATGAAAACTATACGCTGAGAATGCTAGATGACATGTGGATATTAATGGGCTTCGAGCCTGTTGCTCAAGAATACCGTGACTTTGTTGGGAAGATTGACCGTGAGCGAAGAAAACTCCAGAGTCAATATGATCAAGAAGTTGGCGCAAAGAAGCTAGTAGCCCAAATGCAGAAAGAACTTAATGAGGGGAAAGTTCCATTGGCCATCAACATTCCGGACGAGAATACGATGCGTGAAATGCTTGATGACGAATTTTGTAAAGTTTGTAATCGTCCTGCACCAAAGGGTTCTGAAGCTTACAACTTCATGAAAATGCGCCTCGAACATTTCTTGGAATCTCAAAAGGACGATAATGAACAAGACGATGTCGAGCCTTTGTTCAAAAATGATTTCATTAGAGAATTGTCTGATAGATATTCTGTTCTCCACAACAACATGGGCTTCTTATCGCGCTTAGATGGCTTCATTGATAAAGCTATTAAGGACAACATAAAAAAACATGAAGATATTGATAAGTATTCAGCAAATATTGAAAAAGATGAAGAAAGAAAGAAGCAAATTCTAGCTCAAACTGATGGTCTGACTGAAGAACAATTAGTTTCAGCATACAGAAATATCTCAGAATGGTGGCAGGCACGGACTGATGCAGAGCGACAATCTGAGATTCTTAAAGCAAAAATCGAGAAGCATACAGCAATATTGGAGGGATACCAAGAGGAATATGCAAAAATCTCAGAGGAATCATCTGCAGCCATGTATAGTAGAACTAGTCAAGCGATAAGAAAAATAATGGAAGCTTTCAGTTCTGCAAAACAACGTAATAAACGAGATTTCTTAAATCAATTGGAGAATGTTGCCAATGAGTACTTGGAGCTGCTGAATAGAGGTGACTTTAGAGGCCAAGCTAAGATTATTGAACGAGCTGACAATAGTGCTGAGATTGTCCTCGTTGATGCAGATGGAGCAAGAATTTACAATCCGAATACTGCACTCCGAACTACAATGTACATGTCGTTATTGTTTGCCGTTGCCAAACTTACGACAATCAAACATGAGAATGACTATCCATTGATTTTTGATGCCCCGACATCATCATTTACGGCTGCAAAAGAGAGCGATTTCTTTGGTGTAATTGCAGGAATCAACAAGCAAACCATAATAGTAACTAAAAGTTTCCTGATAGAGGATGCGGAAGGCAACTCAAAATTAGACCTCAAACGATTAAAAGAGATCGATGCGAAGAAATATCGAATCGAGAAGAAACGTCCTTTTGATGAAAAAGACCTTTCTACGATTCAAACTACGGTTGAACCAATATAAAAAGAAGTACATATGGCATTTGAAAATAAAAAATTTCGGAATGACGCATTTACACGTATTTTCGACGTGTGGACTAGGCGTACACCAGCATATGAGAAACATTATGAACAAGAGGTAATTAAGCCTCTCACGGATTTTGGATTTGGAACAAACGAAGCCTCAGAAGCAAAGGGCAAAATTCTTGGTGCTGGTTACGAAGCCCTAATCATGGCATTTTTTATTGGTCTATATAGCAAAAAAAAGATTGCATTTGACCAATACGCCGACATAAAGGATTTGGGACAGCCCATTCAGTTCTGGGGCAATCTTGATTCTAAGAAAGGGCGAAAAGCATATCCACGTCTCAAAGAGTATATTTTTGTGGCATTAGTTGCAAGAACTCCTGAGATTGATTGGATTGAATTAGACAAAGGGAAATGGACTGTTAACGAAACTGTTTCATTGCTCATGAGCACGATGGAGGAATACATAAACTATGGCCTTTCTGTACTTGCTGACAAACTAAAAGAAGATGAAAGCTATTTTTACAACAAAAACGCATTCATTGACTTATTTAAAGATCTAACACATCCTCACTCAAGTGTAAATGAACAACATGAAGATGGACCTGAGCAGCTCTGACTTTTCAACAGATAAATTCATCGTCAATGTGATGATTGCTCCTCTCTCCAACTAATATTATACATATCTTTAAAAGCGATGTTCAATAGCGATTGTTTTTATGATCCGAACCAATTAAACTACCATAATATTAGTGTATTTACTGTAATTCTTAATTATTTATTACTGATATATATTCACCATTAAAGAATCATTATGTCAAGAAACAAAAAAAGAAAGTCAAGAAATACAAAAGAAAAAACTAAGGTTTACACTATAAAGATGCCAGTATTTACTACGTCAACAATGGACGAGGAAGAAGGTCTGTTTGGAAAGACAACTTATGATGAATTAATTGCTTTCCTTAAAAACAAATTGTCTTTGTTCGTTTCTCCAATTAATACTGAAAACCGGAACAAAACAAAGAGAACCGTTATTAGTAAGATAGATTCATCAGATGTTACAATTGGCGATGTACCAGCATTATTGCTACAAATTAATGCATTCAACACAAATTTTTACGATGGGTATTTTGAAGGAAGCGAAAAAATCAATTTTAGACGCGACAATAAAATAGGTAGCGACTCAAATTATGTGCTATTCTATCCCAGGATTGTTGGTCTTAGCGAAGGCAAATACACTTGTTATTTTTTAATGTTAGTATATGAAGATCCCACAAAGGATTCTGGCGAAGTGAGCCGTATTGCCAAAATTGTCTCTAGCAGAATTTTAAACATTCCCGTTCAAAATATCAAAATGTCAATGATTTTGAAGGAATTAAAAGAAATCAAGGAGATTCCAGAATTGAGTGTAAGATACTTTAGCTTAACGGAAGCAGATAATAACGTAGATGTAAAATATGCATGTTATTTAGATTGCGCGAAGTTAAAGAAAGAAGAGACACGTGACTTCAAAAATATGCCTTTTGATACAATGAATGAAATGATGTCGGATACTTCAGAAGATGGTAATTATCAGAAAAAAGAGACTTGGATTCGTTGGGGTAGGCGTGAATATAAAATTACTAAGCAACTCATTGCAGAAGCTGGTGAAGAACTAAAGGAGACTGCAGAAAAGATTTTCAATGCAACTTCAACAGTAACACAACAAGAGCTTGATGAGAAAATCCATGACAAGGATTTTATGATTGATAAAATGTCGGATGTGATTTCAAATTATATCAGTTCCTATGACAACTAGTTTATTTAAGTCATTAATATCAGATGCATTTACTATATATCTGACATTTAGTGGTATATTATTATCACTAATAACTTTACTCTACTCATTTATAAATGGAAAAAGATCCGAGTTGGAGTTGTGTGCAGAAGCCGTAAAATCAGGTCTTAAAGACCCGTTAATGAAGAAAAGACAAAACAATCTAATTCTGCAGATTAAAAGAATCTCAAAAATAAATAGATTGTTATTCATTTTGTTACTTTTATCTATGACTGCTTGTGCTATTAGCTGGGTAACTATTCGATTTATTCAAAACAAATATTATGTACTTTCTCTCTATATAATAGGTTTTTTCACACTTCTGATTGCAGCATTAACGATAAAGTTGATGCTAAATCTATACTCTCAATATAAGAATGATATTAAAATATAATAACAACCTGTTGGAAGAATTAGTATAATGCATATTTAATTTTCCCGATGAGCATGCCTTATCGGGACAAAGACAACCCTACGCTAAAAATCAGGTTCACGTTGGACAAGGTGCCACTGAGATCCCAGTCGTCACGGTACTCGTCACAGGGTTTGTGATACCACACGGGCATGGGATATTTGTTGGGCTTGCTCACATCCACAGGATGACGGCCGTTCTCCAACACCACAGCACGTACACCCTTTTTCACGAAATTATAATGGTCGGAACGGTAAAACCAGCCGTCGGAGTTGTCGTTGTCGAAATAGATATACCTGCCCTGGGCAGCCGCGGCAGCGACATAATATTGGTCTAAGTCGCTTTCACCACCGCCCAAGATCACGACATCGCGCGTCAACTCGGCAGGGCCGATGCTCTCAAAATTAAGGCACGCCACAGTCTTCTCCATGGGTACGACAGGGTGATTGCAGTAATAGGCCGAGCCGAAAAGTCCGCTCTCCTCCGACGAAGGGAAGAGGAACACGAGGTCGCGTTGCGGCTGGGGCATCTCCTTGAACTTCTTGGCGACAAGCAAGGCTCCGGCCATGCCCGATGCATTGTCGGCAGCACCGTTATAGATCGTATCGCCGCGCTCGTCGGCTTTACCGATGCCCAGGTGATCCCAGTGGGCACAGAACACGACGGCCTCACCTTGATGACCGCTCCCGCGAAGAATGCCGCCCACATTGCGCGTCTGCTGAATGTCGTAGGTGACATTCATCTTCACGTCGCCTTTCACATTCAGGGGAAAGCTCTTGAAGCCCGGCTTCTTCGCGTCGGCCAGCGCCTTGTCCATGTCCATGCCGGCGGCAAGAAACAGTTTTTTGCAGCCGTCCTCATGCAGCCATCCTCTGACGGCCAATTCGTCGGCATTGCGCGTGTCTGGATTATAGATGCCGAGATTGTTGCTTAGATGGCCATTCACACATACATGCCACCCGTAACTGGCGGCTTCAGTATGATGGAGCACTAGGCAACCGGCAGCACCCTGACGCTGTGCCTCTTCAAACTTATATAACCAACGACCGTAGTAGGTCATGTTACGTCCTCTGAAGAGCTGACTGTCATAAAAGCCGGGGTCGTTGACCATCGCCACCACGATCTTGCCTTTCACATCGATGCCCTCGTAGTCGTTCCAGCCGTATTCGGGCGCGTTAATGCCAAAACCGCAAAACACATACTCCGCCTTCTTCAGATCAATCTTCTCAGTGGCGCGAGTCGTCCAGATGATTAAATCATCGGGATAGCGAAGCACCGCTTTCTTCTTCCCGCTCACGGTGAGCTTGCTGCCCACAGGCTTGGCGGTAACGGCAATCATATCGAAGGGCTGGAACCAACTCCCGTTGAAGGCAGGCTCCAAACCCATTACCTCCAACTGTCGGGCAAGATAGTCCACCGTCTTGTCCTCATAGGGTGTCATGGGCTTTCTTCCGCCAACTCATCAAGGGAAAGCACCTTTGTCCATTCCCTGAGCAACTGTTCGTCACCACCGGTTTGCAACTGCTCCTGAGTAATCTGCGCGCTGGCAGTCGCCAACCCCATGGCGACAAAAGCGATCATCGTCACCAAATCTTTAGCATTCATTCGCATCATCAATTTTGATAGAAACGGGTTGTTGGAAAAGGATTTTTCCCTCATACACTGCTCATAATGGGGGTCGCCAAATGTACTAATAGAAAAATCTCATCATTATAAGTATTAAATTTGTGCAAAGTTACAAAATCTTTGTCTTTAACCGAAGAAAAAGCTTCAGCGAAAGTGTGCTTCGTCTCGGTGTTGCAAAAGGAGGTGAAATGAACCCAAAAAGTCAGACAAAAACTTTTTGGGTTCATTTCATAATGACACACCCCTTGGTGGTTGAGAAGGGAGTAGTGACGTGCTCCCTTTGGAGGTTAGCGTCGTTGCTTAACAACGGTCGTGGATCCGTCGGCGTGGGTGGTGACGACGATGTTGATGCCGTCGAAGGGCACATTGCTGGTCAGACCGGCAGGATTGACGTACTTCACGCTGACGATTTCGGGATCGGCGAGGCGCTCGATGACATCTGTGACGACTTCGATGGGGGTTGCGCTGATGACCATAGCCATCAGGTTGTCGGTGGCATTGTCATCGGTGGGCTTGATGCGGCGCGGAGCGTTGGTGGTGCCATTGTCCCACGGTTCGTGGAGCCCGATTGCAGCCACGATGGCGTATTTCTCACCGACGGTCATGTTGGCGTACTCAGCATTGACAAGCTCAATAGATAGGCCGTGGTCGTAGCCATTGTTGGCGCACAGCATGTACATGTCGTCCTCGTAGTACCAACCCTCAAGTGCCACCACCTGGCAGGGCTTGGGCATCGGGCTGAAACCCTCGGAGAGCGAATAGCTGGCGATGTCGGGCACTTGTGGGTCGTCTTGGTAGAACGAGACCCAGCTGTCGATGTTGATGGTGGGCCAAGTGCCTTTGCCGCTGAAGCCATTGGTGATGGTTTGAGTGAGGTCCACGCAATATCCCGGTTGCAATTCGTCGGCGTTGAACACGCTGGTGAGGCATATCCAATCGGTTCCGTTGGTCACGAACACCTGACCCTGGTGTATGGCAGCTACAA
>JAEEGL014436674.1_pt1 | contig 17004 bp, 9 predicted proteins | sample 9134231 | NCBI WGS metagenome assembly JAEEGL01 (sample SAMN16246548, study PRJNA631951) | gut metagenome | biome: gut microbiome; feature: rumen; material: fiber-attached | host: Bos | place: Iran: Karaj | collected 2018-10
ACCTTTGGGGTTGCCCATTTCTGCGGCAGCATCCATGGCGTTGATTTCATAGATGTTGATGTCTGTGCGATGGGGAGGCTCGCTGATGCCGTAGCCGTCATAGATGAGGGTGCCACCGGGCTTGATTTGTGGCTCAAAGCGCTCTAAGGAGGGTTGGTTGAGGATGACGGCCGTGTCAAAACGGCTAACAATGGGTGATGAGATGCGCTCATCAGAGATGATGACGGTGACGTTGGCGGTGCCGCCGCGTTGTTCGGGACCGTAGGCGGGCATCCAGGAGACTTCCTTACCTTCTACGAGGGCGGAGTAGGCCAGAATCTTGCCCATGGAGAGGACACCTTGTCCTCCGAAGCCTGATATGATGATTTCTTCTGTCATAATCGCGGACCCCCTCCCCGCTCCCCCTGAGGGGAGAGTTGAATGGATTTGGGCGGATGAGGTTATAGGGTCATTTTTTCTATTTCTTAAATCTCTAAACTCTAATCTCTAAACTCTCAACTCTCAACATTCTTCAGGTCGCCGAGGTGATAATAGTCAAACATGTGTTCCTGCATCCATGCGTTGGCTTCCACGGGAGTCTTTTTCCAACCAGAGGAGCAGGTGGAGACGATTTCTACGAGGCTGGAACCACGACGGTTAACGCTGTTCTCAAAAGCCTGACGGATGGCCCGCTTGGCCTTGCGGATGGCAGCCACGGTGTGCACACTCTGGCGGGAGACGAAGCAAGTGCCTTCGAGCTGAGCGGCCAGTTCTGTGATTTTCAGGGGATAGCCGTGGAGGTCAGCCTGACGACCGTAGGGACAGGTGGCAGTCTTCATGCCCATGAGGGTGGTGGGGGCCATCTGTCCGCCTGTCATGCCGTAGATGGCATTGTTGATGAAGATGATGGCGATGTTCTCTCCGCGGTTGAGGGCATGGATGGTCTCTGCGGTGCCGATGCAAGCCAGGTCGCCGTCGCCTTGATAGGTGAAGACGAGGTTCTCTGGCCACAGGCGCTTGATGGCGGAGGCGATGGCTGGTGCACGTCCGTGTGCGGCTTCCTGCCAGTCAATGTCGATGTATTTGTAGGCAAAGACGGCGCAGCCGACGGGTGAGATGCCTATGGCTTTCTCCGTGATACCCATCTCCTCGATGACCTCGGCGATGAGCTTGTGAACCACGCCATGAGAACAGCCTGGGCAGTAATGCATGTGTTCGTCATTGAGGAGCGAAGGCTTCTGATAGACGATATTCTCTGGTGAAATGATATTTTCCATTCTTTTATAGTTGTCAACTTGTCAACTTGTCAACTTGTGAACTTGTGAATTTGTCAACTCGTTAACTTGTCAACTTGTCAACTTGTGAACTTGTGAATTTGTCAACTCGTTAACTTGTCAACTCGTTAACTTGTCAACTTGTGAACTCGTCAACTGTTTTTTAGAACATGAAACGAATGAAGAACTCGGCGACCTTGAGAACCATTCCGATTCCAATGACAATGAGTCCCCAGATGTGATGGGCTGGGAAGGCAAAGTAGAGCACCAGACCGATCATGGCGAGGAGGAGAAACAGAGTGTTCAGGGTGTTGCGGAGCTCGTCTCGATTCTGCATTGTGTGGGGATGGGGAGGTTAAAGATTAAAGTCTCTTTTGAGGGTGGACATCACTTCGTCGGGTGTGGGAACGATGCCGCCCATCTTGCCGTAGTGGGTGACGGGTGTGCGGCCTTCCACGGCGAGGCGAACGTCCTCGACCATCTGGCCGGCGTTGATTTCGAAGGTGAGGATGCCCTTGACCTGTTGTGAGAGCTCGCGGATGCGGTCATAGGGGAAAGGCCACAGGGTGATGGGTCGCAGCAGTCCTACGCGGATGCCCTCGGCACGGAGATCGCTGATGGCTTTCTGGGCGATGCGTGCTGCTGAACCGAATGCAACTATCAGGTAATCGGCATCCTCGGTCTGTTGTTCTTCTAAGCGCACTTCGTTCTTGCGGATTTCGGCGTACTTGGCTTGCAGGTGCAGGTTGTGCTGTTCCATAGCCTCCGGACGGAGTTCCAAGGAGGTGATGACGTTGATGGGTCTCATGCCCTTGCGGCCGGTGCTGGCCCAGGGACACTGTGCGATGACTTCCTCATCGGTGCGACGGGGTTTGAAAGGCGGCAGGGTCACTTTCTCCATGACCTGTCCGATAACGCCATCGGAGAGAATCATGGTCGGTATGCGGTATTTGAAGGCCAACTCGAAGCTGAGGTCCACGAAATCAGCCATTTCCTGCACGGTGGAGGGAGCGAGAACAATGATGTAATAGTCGCCGTTACCGCCTCCGCGGGTGGCTTGGAAATAGTCGCCTTGCGAGGGTTGTATGGTGCCCAAACCGGGACCTCCACGCTGTACGTTGACGATGAGGCCGGGAATCTCTGCACCCGCCATGTAGGCAATGCCTTCCTGCATGAGTGCCACACCGGGACTGGAACTGGAGGTCATGACACGTTTGCCGGCACCGCCTCCGCCGTAAAGCATGTTGATGCTGGCCACCTCGCTCTCTGCCTGAAGGACGACCATTCCTGTGGTCTCCCAGGGTTTCTGTGCGGCGAGGGTCTCAAGGATTTCACTTTGTGGGGTGATGGGGTAACCAAAGTAGCCGTCACATCCGCAGCGGATGGCTGCGTGGGCGATGGCCTCGTTACCTTTCATCAGGAGTATTTCTTGCTTTTCCATATTCTACGTTAGTAATGTTGAAACGTTGATGGTTTGTAGGCTGACGTTGAGGGTATTATTCAATGTTTCCACTCTCCGACGTTTCCACTTTCTTACGATAGACGGTGATGCAACCGTCTGGGCAGACGATGGCGCAGGACGTGCATCCTGTGCAGGCATCAGCGTTGACTTGCTCCACATAGCGGTAACCTCTGTGGTTCACCATCTTGTCTGCGAGTTGAATGATGTTGAGCGGACACGCCACCACGCAGAGCGAACAACCTTTGCAGCGCTCTGTGTTGACGACGATGGCTCCTTTCATTTTTGCCATAGTGTTTGTTACTTGGTTGGGGAGAGGTCGCTGTGAGAGAGCAACCTGCTCAACCGTTTTTGTGTGGGTTATTTATGGATTGTAATATTCTTTGCAGCGGTAGTCCATGATTTGCTGGAGCATCTGGCGGGCATGCACGGCCGGTGAAGAGGGGTCGAGGGCTGCCGCCTGTTCGTATGCATTAAGAGCAAGGCTCCACTGCTGCCGTTTCCGGTGCTGGTTACCTTGCTCATAAAGGGTTGCTGCCTGTTCGGCTGCCTGGCTTGTTACCTCCTGTTGGTTGCCTGTGTTCATGGAACTTTCCTTTTTGATGTGCAAAGGTAGGCATTATTGGTGAGAAAACGGCCAAAACCGAAAGAAAATTGTGGCCATTTACGCCTTTTTTATGGTTTTTATTGATTCACCGCAAGAATACCACCTGAGTGCAAGAGCGTGTGGTGCAGGTCAAATCCAACACAGGGGCACTGCATGCGCAATGCCCCTGTGGCCTGTTATATCTGTGTGCTGTTATTCCAGCGATCCGCCGCCGAGGGCCTGATAGAGGGCGATGGTGGCTTGGATGGTGGCAAACTGGTTGCTGATCTGCCCGAGTTGGGCGCTGAGGAGGCTGGTCTGTGCGGTCAGGACATTGAGGTAGTTGACCTGGCGGCTGACGTTGTCCTTGTAGAGTGCCTGCGTGGCCTCGACAGCAGTCTGGAGGGAACTGATTTGTGAGGAAATGATGTCACGTTTGCCCTGTGCAGTCTGTAGAGAGACGAGAGCGGTATTGACTTCATTTCCAGCGGCAACGAGTGCCTGCTGGAAGGCCATCTTGGCTTCTTCCTGCTGCATCTTGGCCACCTTCTTCTGTGCAATGAGTCGTCCGTTCTGGAAGATGGGCTGTGTGAGCGAGCCCAGAGCGTTCCATATCCATTTGGCGGGATCCAGTTCCACAGCACCGCCATTGTTGGTGTAGCCCAGCGTGCCGCTGATGGTCAGGGCAGGATAGAAGGCCGCCTGTGCGCTGTTGACGTCATAGAAGGCGCTGGCCAGTTTGAGCTCTGCCTGTTTGACATCCGGGCGGTTCTGGAGAAGTGCCATGGGAATGCCCGTCTCTATGGCTGGTGCCGTGAAAGTGCTGAGGTTGGTGCGTTGGATGTGATGCGGTGCCTCGCCGAGGATGGTGCAGAGAGCGTTCTCGGTACTTGTGATGCCTTCACGCAAATCCAGCAGTGTGGCTTCCACGTTGAGAGCATTGGCCTCGGTCTGTGCCACGGCGGCGCGGTTGCTGCGTCCTGCTTCCATCAGCTTCTTGGTGAAGGCAACGGTCTCGCGCCAGTTCTTGGCAGTCTGTTCGCTGGTCTGGAGCTGTGCATCGAGCATGCAGAGGGTGTAATAGAGGTTCGCGATGTTGGCCACAAGGCTCTGCTGCACGGCCATGCGTGCGGTACGCATCTGCTCCACGCCCACTTCGGCTTTCTTCTTGGCGTTACGCAAGGTGCCGAAGCTGCCAATCTGCCAGGAGGCTGAGAGGGGTATGGTGTAGAATTTCAATGGTTTGTTCCAATCTGTGCTGGAGAGCTGTCCTTGTGGTGCGATGGCCAAGCTGGGTATGTAGGCCAGTTTGGAGCACTTCAGGTACTCCTGTGCCTCTTGGATCTGCAGGTCTATCTGCCGCATGGAGACGTTCTGTGCAAGGCCGCGCTCGATGAGTGCCTGCAGGGTCGGGTCCGTGAAGAACTCACGCCAAGCCTTGGCACCCAGACCCTCTTCTGTGCTGCCTTGCTGGGAGGTGCCGAAGAGGCCTTCGGTCTGCAGGTCCGTGGGGCGCTCATAGGATTTCATGACGCCGCAGGAGGTCATGAGGAAGAGAGTGGAGAGAAAAAGGAGAAGACCCACCCCCTTGCCCCTCCCTGTGAGGGAGGGGAGCATATACCTTTGAAGGTTGTTATGGTTTGTTTTCATATACTAATATTATAAGGTATCTATTTCTGAATAAAGATGTCTATTTCTGGAAGGTGACCACTCCCCTCCCTCACAGGGAGGGGTAAGGGGGGAGGGTCTGTTCTCTTCTATAGAGGGTAGGGGGTGGGTCTTTTATTCCTGTGCTTCTTCGCGCTCCTTCTGGCTGTGGGCCTGCTCCTTGAGGAACTGTTGGTCGGCCTCCACCTTCATGGCGGGACGGATTTTCTCCTGCAGGTACTCGAAGAAGATGAAGAAGACAGGCACGGTGAAGAGGATGGCCAGTGTTCCTACAACCATGCCACCCACGACGGCTACACCGATGGTACGGTCACCGTTGGCACCGGCACCTGAGGCCAGCAGAAGCGGCATCATACCGAGCACGCAGGTGAGGACGGTCATCAGAATGGGTCGCAGACGAGCCTCGGCAGCAGCGTAGGCAGCCTGGACGATGCCCATTCCCTTGCGGCGGCGTTCCAAGGCATATTCCGTGATGAGGATAGCAGTCTTGGCCAGCAGACCGATGAGCATGATCACACCCGTCTGGAGGTAAATGTTATTCTCAATCATCGTTACACCTAATACCTCTTTCCCAAGTTTCATATCAACCATGGCTTTGAGTCCTGATGACAAGTTCCACAGCCAAGCGAAGCCGAACGAACCCATCAGACCTGCAGGCACGGAGAGAATGACGGCGAAGGGTACGAGGAAACTCTCGTAGAGACAGCTGAGAATGAGGAAGATGAGGATAACGCAGATAACGTAGATGAGGATGGTCTGGTTGCTGCCCATTTGTTGGAACTCCTCGCGTGAGATACTGCCATATTCATAGGTAATATGGTCTGGCAGGGTCTGCTGGCGCACTTCTTCGATGGCTTTCATGGCATCGGCAGTAGTGAAACCTTGAGCGGGCTGAACCATACAAGAGATTTCGGAGAAGAGGTTGAAGTGTGTGTCAATCTCAGGACCGACGATAGGCGTGAGTTTCACGAACTGCGAGAGCGGTGCCATCCCCGTTCCGTTGCGCACATACATATTACTAAGGTCAGCCTCAGAAGTACGGTACTTGGGATCCGTTTGCATCATCACGCGGTACACCTTACCGAACTGGTTGAAGTTGCTCACGTAGGAGCCTCCGAGGTAACCGCTCATGGTGGCCAGAACGGTTTGTGGGGAGAGTCCTGCAACCTTGCACTGGGCTGCATCAACCTCGACCTGATACTGCGGGAAGTTGCGGGCATAGCTGGTCTGGGCTGTCTGGATTTCCTCGCGCTGGTTCAAGGCTGCCAGGAACTGCTGTGTCTGCTCCAGGAAGAGACCCTTGTCACCATCGCTCTTGTCCTGCAGGTGCAGGTCCACGTTGGAGCCCATTCCGTAACCTGGGATCATACCTGGTTCAAAGACAAAGATTTGTGCTTCGGGAATCTCCTTCATCATCTGCAACATGAGCTTGATTTTCTTTCGGGAGGAGCTCTGGTTACCCGTGGGGCGCAAATTCCAGTGTTTCAGTTTCAGGATAACCATGCCGTTGGCAGCTCCCTGACCAGACATCATTCCGTAACCGCTCACGCGAGAGTAGGTCTTGATGTCATCGTCCTTCTCCACGATGGCCTGTACCTTGTCCAGCACAGATTCTGTGTAGGCCAGGTTGCTGCCCGGAGGACAAGTGACATTCACCATCAGTGTTCCCTGGTCTTCCTGTGGCACGAGTCCCTTGGGCAGGGAAGTCATGAAGAACACAAGAAGGGCGGCTGTGATAGCAAACGACACGGGAGCAACCCAACGATGATTGATAGTACCGCGGAGAGCGCGGGTATATTTGCGCATGATGGCACCGAAGGAAGCCTCGTAGGCTGCGCGCGTGTTCTTGTTCAGACTGATGAATATTGCATTGATGCTATTCTTTGCCTGGCGGTCTTTCTTGGCCGGGCGCATCAGCATGGCGCAGAGGGCCGGACAGACAACCAAGGCTGATACGCAGGAGATACCCACGGCCGTTGCCAGTGTGACACCGAACTGTGTGTAGAACATACCGCTTGTGCCAGGCATCATGGTCACAGGAATGAACACGGCCATGAAGACGAGTGTACAGGTGATGACGGCCATGGTCACATCGCCCATAGCGTCCTTGGTGGCCTTGTAAGAAGATGTGTAACCGGCATCAAACTTCGCCTGCACAGCTTCGACCACCACAATGGCATCGTCCACCACCGTACCGATTGCCAACACCAAGGCAAAGAGTGTCAGCAAGTTCAGCGTGAAGCCAGCTGCTGCCAGCGCGGCAAAGGTTCCCACAAGAGAAATGATGATGGAAATGGTGGGGATGAGGGTTGCCTTGAAGTCCTGCAAGAAGAAATAGACCACGAAGAAGACCAGGATGAAGGCAATGATGAGTGTTTCTTCTACATTGGCGATGGATTCCAACAGGAAGTCATTGCTTGACATCATCTGTTCAAAATGCAGGCCCTTGGGCAGATCCGGCTCCATATCGCGAAGCGTCTGGGAGAAACGGTCATTGGTCTCCTTGGCGTTGGCGCCTGCCAATTGGAAGGCCATGAAGATGACGGCAGGCTTGCCATTGACCATGCCCTTGTAGCCATAATCGACACTACCCAGTTCCACGTCTGCCACGTCTTTCAGACGCAACAGGGAACCATCGGCCTTGGCCATGATAACAATATTCTCGAACTCAGAGACTTCCTTCAGGCGACCTGTGTAGCGGAGAGTGTATTGATAGACGTTGTCCACCCCGTCCCCATGATTGCCATCCACAGGCTTTTCACCGAATTTACCTACGGCAGCTTCCAGATTCTGCTCGGCCAGACAGGCGGTGATGTTGGCGGGTATGAGGCCGTATTGAGCCATGATTTCCGGCTTGAGCCAGATGCGCAACGAGTAGTTGGCAGCCAGTGCAAACACCTCACCAACACCCTGCACACGCTTCAGCTGCGGAGTGACGTTGATGTTCATGTAATTGCTCATGAAGCTTTGGTCGAATTCTGGCGTCTCGCTGACCATGGCATTGATTTGGAGGAACGAGGTCTGGCGTTTGAAGGTTGTGACGCCAATCATTGTCACCTCCTGCGGTAGCAGACCCTGTGCCATGCTGACTCGGTTCTGCACGTTCACGGCAGCCATATCGGGGTTGGAACCCTGCTTGAAATAGATGGTGATGCTGGCCGAACCGGAGTTCGTGGCGGTGGAAGTCATGTAGGTCATGTTCTCCACACCGTTGATGCTCTCTTCCAAAGGTTGGATGACTGCCTTGGTAACGGTCTCGGCGGAGGCACCAGGATAAGTGGCGCTGACCATGACTGTTGGCGGTGCAATGTCAGGGAACTGCTCTACAGGCAAACTGAAATAGCTGATGCCTCCGATGAGCAGTATAACGATGGCGATGGACATGGCCATCACCGGGCGTTTGATGAATATATTTCCTTTCATTGTTGTTAAAGACCCACCCCAGAAGCCCCCTCCCCGCTCCCCCTCAGGGGGGAGAGTGAAATGAGTTTGACTGCTGGAAGATTATAGGGTCATTGCTATAGTTCGGAGATTATGTTAACAATTCTTGAAAAGTGACTACTCCCTCCCTCCCTTTGAGGGAAGGTGAGGGGAGGGTCTCCTACTGCACCAATGCTCCTTCCTTGACCATTCCTGCTCCGTCGGCAATGATTTCGTCACCGGCTTTCAAACCAGAGAGGACGATGAATTCCTTGCCAGTGGAGTAGGGGGCCACTTCAATGTTGGTGCCTTCTGCCACACGTTGGCCATCCTTTTGCACTACCTTAAACACTTGGTGCACAGTCTGTAACTGCTTGACGGCTGCTGCGGGGACGATGATCTGCTGTTTGTATTCCACAGGAATGACGACATTACCTGTGCTGCCAGAATGGAGCAGGCCCTTGGGATTGTTGAACACGGCACGGAGGCTGACGCTACCGGTGGCTTGGTCCACGACGCCGCTGGCGGTCTCCACCTTGCCTGTCTCTTCATACTCGGAGCCGTCCACTAACTGCAGTCGAACAGGGGGCATGGCTTTCACGGCGGCTTCGGCACTGCCCGCTTCACGAGTCTTCTGCAACATCATGGCCTCAGTCAGGGAGAAATAGACGTACATCTGATGATTGTCTGAAACGGTGGTCAGAGGAGTTGGAATGCTGGGTCCCACAAGTGCTCCAACACGGTAGGGCAAAGTACCCACGACACCGTCTGCTGGGCTTTTCACGATGGTGTAGCTGAGCGAGTTGTTGGCGTTGGTGACAGCTGCCTCAGCCTGTCCCACAGCAGCTTGTGCCTGTGCATAGGCATTGGCGGCTGTCTGCAGGTCAAAATCGCTGACAATGTTCTGGTCTGCCAGATTCTTGGTACTCTCAAAGGAGAGCTTGGCCGTGGCCTCGGCTGCCTTGGCAGCGTTGAGGTTGGCCTTTGCCGTATTCAGGGCAGCCTGGTAGGGCACTTGGTCAATGATGAACATGGCCTGTCCACGATGAACGCGTTGTCCTTCCTTCACCAGCAGTTGCTGCAGGGTGCCACTGACCTGCGGCATCACTTGGATATCCTGACGACCGCGAATGGTGGCGCTGTACTTGGTGTCGATTGTTCGATCCTCGGTCTTGACCTTGATGGTCTTATAGGCCACAGGAGCGTTGGCTTGTTGCTGCTGCTTTTTGCCTCCGCAAGAGACGAGCAGCGCAATACTAATCAGGGCAAAGACATGCCCTAAAGATTTGATGCTTCTTTCCATGTTTGCTTTTTCTATCTGAAGTTTTATTGAGTTGTTTTCTGAAATCGGGCGCAAAGGTACAAAGAATTTTCGGAATGAGCCCCATAATAATATCACCGATGAAGAAGAAAAGTTGTGCAAAACTTCTGTTCGGCACAACTTTTAACATGATTTATGGTTTCTGAATGATTACTCAACGCCCACTTTCTGATTAAACTACCGCTTGTGATGCCGGGGAGTGATAGAATCACAACGAGAACTGCTTATGTTGAAGGGAGCGCTCCTTATCGCCGAAGGGAGCGCTCCTTATTGCTGAAAGGAGTGCTCCTTATTGCCGAAGGGAGCGCTCCTTATTGCTGAAAGGAGCGCTCCTTATTGCTGAAGGGAGCGCTCCTTATTGCTGAGGGGAGCACTCCTTATTGCCGAAGGGAGCGCTCCCTTCAGGCTTAGGGAGCGCTCCTTTTCATTTCTTCGTTTGAATCATAACTCCGACTTGATTTTTATGCTTCGATGAGATCACTTGCGAAACCAGTGAAATATGAATTACTGATCTTGTCCGAGAATGATATTTACAATCTGCACAGCATCCGTGATAGTGATATTCCCATCTTTATTCACATCTGCAGCTTTCTCATTGAAGTCGGCAGCAGGCTGTTGAAGGATATAGTTGACCACATACACAGCATCTGTGATGCTAATCTTCTTATCACCATTGGCATCGCCGGGCAGATAGTCTGATTCGGGCGTGAGCATGTCAGCTTCCGTTGTTTCGCAGGCGAAGCTGCGGAGTTGGAAGTTCTTGATGGTGTGGCAGGATTGTCCGCTCATGTTGCTGATGAGTCCCAGACTGACTGTGGATTCTTGGGTGACAATGAATCGCAGCGCCTTATCACAGTTGACAATGGCAAGGGCATCTGTGCCGCATTGGGCGTAGTCGGGCAGTCCTTTGCCCAACGCTGCGACGAGGAAATTGGAACTGGGTGCCCATTCCTTGTCTGAGGTGGCGGTCAGTTCGTAGCTTCCTGCTGGCAGTGTCACGGTTTGATAGAGTTTCAGGTTCTTGACTTCACTGGCGAAGCCGTCCCATGTAGTGGAAAGAGTGAGGTAATTGTTCTTGTTGGCATCAACATGGAACTCGGTGGTGATGCCATTCTCCACGACACTGTTCTCTTGCACCCACGGAGAGGTGGTGGTGCCTGTGGCCAGTTTCTTGAAGCGGCTGGAGCCGTTGACAAAGGAGTTGGTAGTAGAGAAGGAAGCCTGATAGTTCTTCAAATAGGTGGATGTGATGGTCTTGGCTGTGTTCGTGAAGTTGAGGAAGAAAATACCGCGGCTGCTGGTCCATGCGTCGCCGTCGGGGCCGAAGTTGTGACGCACCCCAGTGAGCTGACTGGCGCTGTGGTCTGTCACATCGCCGCTACTCTGGTTGAAGTCATAATGGAGCACGAGGTCTGTGAGTTCTGAAGAATTCTCGAGCGGACCATTTGCATAACTGCGAATCGTCGTCTGAGTGAGTGCTTTTTTCCACACACGGAATTCATCGATGATGGCATTCATGGGGGCCTCATTTCCACCGATGACAAATTGGCTCAAGGCGGGAACACTGCTGGCACCAGGCTTGACGGTAGAAAGGAGCACGCCATCACGATAACATCTGACGGTGCCAAGACTGAAGTAAACGGCATAGTGATGCCACTCATTGTCAATGATATACCCAGGTTCTGTCTGCGCGCTCTTAGCGTTGATGCTGATCTTCATGGCTCCTGTGGCGTCGGTGGTGAGCAGCAGATTGTTGCTGCTGTCGCCGATGCGCATACCATTCTCTGCAAGTGCTCCCGGATACATCCACCATTCAATGGTAAATGCTGAAACGCTACTGGATCCAAATGGCGATGACGTGACGACCTCATCATCAACGGCATCGAATTTGAGACCCGTCTGCCCGTCTGCTGCGCATACCGTGATGGCGCGTTCGCGAGTGAGGCTGTTGGCACCTTTTTCATTGGCAGCATTCAGGTTGACGGCAAAGATTCCCGGCTGATTGATGCTAAAACTGGAATTCTGACCATTGATGACATAGTTATAATTGTCTGAGCGGAGGGTCCATGTCCATTCAGAAGGATCATAACGTGATTGGTCAATAAGATAGAATTTCTCTCCGACGATGGCGACGCTGTTCTGGATGTCAAAAGCGGCCTGAGGAGCAACCTTGCTGATGGTGATTTCTTTTTCCACCGACTTGCTACCGGCAGAATTGGTGGCCGTAAGGCGGACTTTATAGGTGCCGTAGGCTGTATAAGTGGCTCCGGCATTGATTGTTCGGACATCCTCGTTCTCTGCACCTTGGAGTGTCCATTGATAGGTGGACGCATCGCGGTTGGGCGTGGTGTTGAGGAAGGTGATGTGGTCTCCAGCTTTCAAGGTGCCTGTGGGCACAGTGAAATCAGGCTCAGGCAAGGTGGCTGCTGCCACCGTAATGGTCTTGGATATGGTGGCGGTGGCACCCTTGAGGTTGGTGACGTTAAGCGTGATGGTCTGTTCACCGGCTTCCTTGAAGACGACTACAGGACGGTTGACGACAGTTGTTGCGGGATCAGCCCCTGTGATTTCCCAAGCCCACTGCGAAATGCTGGGACTACTTCCATCAGATAATGTAACGGGAACTCCTACGACGGGTGTCGTTGTGCTCAGGGAGAAGTTGGCTGAAGGAGAAGACATATTGAGAAGAGGGTGTGTGGTGGTCTCGCTGAAGAGGATGTTCTCAATAGTGGTGCTACCAGCATTGATGGCGGCATCATGTTTCCCCTTTCCGTCGGTGAGAACGTTGCCGTTCTTTCCATTTCGGACACCTAAGTAGTGATGGGTAAGGGCCTTTTGGTTTTCGGGCTGCACATACGTATCGCTCATCACTGACTTGATGAGGGTTTGTGAACGGGCGGTGTTCCAAATGCGCAGTTCTGCCAATGCAGCATTCCAAGGAGCACTGATGATGGTCTTGTAATTCGCATTGTTGCTACCCGTTCCCTCACTTTTTCCGAACCATAGGTCGTTATAGCCGGAGATGCCGCTGTTGCTCCATCCACTAGTCCAGTTAATCATAATGATGCCGTTTCTATAGACTTTCATCGTCGTTCCGCTGACGGTGATTGCTATGTGCTGCCATTCTCCTGTCTTCAGGGCACTGGAGGAGGTGGTGAAGTCGCCGCCATCGTAGCCGATTACCACTTTTCCACTGTTGTTGACATAGAAGAGGAATTTGCCGGACGAAGCCTTGATGCCCATGCAATAGTCTGAGAAACTGACGGGCTTCACCCAGAATTCAATGGTGTAAGCCGTTTGGTTCCCATCTGTGAAGGCAGGCACTGTGAACTGTCCGTCTGTCAAGGCGAGAGTGGAATAGCTCTCATCTGCAGCAATGATAAAGGCCGAGCGTCCGCTCTCGATATCGTAACCGTTGATATTGTAGATGGCGCTGACATTGTATGTGCCGCTGCCTGAAATGCTGGCGGAAAGCGTCTGGCCGTTGACAGTGGTGAGAAGCTCATCATCTTTATAGACACAATATTTGTTGACAGCATAGGCTGTTCCGGCAGGTTCTTGCCACGTGAGGGTGCCATGATCGTTGATGGCCAAGTTGCGTGGAGCGGGTAAACTCTCGCCTTGTGCGATGGTGGTGATGGTGGTCTTTTTGCCTTTGTTGGCTATTGTCTGACCGCCATCGGCAATTTGGAAGGGAGTCTCTACTCCTTCGCGGTCTATGGTGTAGTCTATGATGCTGGCGTCATAGATGGTTCCACTGCCAGCAGCGAAGGACTCGGTTTCCACACGGAAGAAGTATTTCAATGGTTTAGTGGTGTCAAAGCCGTCTGTGAGATCTGTGAGGTCATAGCCAAACTCCATAGGCTCGCTATGCAACTCCCCGTCAGCCCATTTGCCAAGCATGGGGATGGCAGGAGCAGGGTTGCGTGTGGCACCCTTGCCAAGGCCCGAATAGTAAAAGTGGCGAAGAAATGTTTCCTTCTCGGGCTTGGTTGCCGATGTATTGCTGGCAACACCCACCCACAATGCTATTTCTGAACGGTGATCATAGTCCATCCGGACCTTCAACGTGCGCAAAGGGCGATAATCCCAACGGGGAGTATAATATTCGGGCGCCCAATAGCCTGTTCCGTTTTTCACAGGACGGGCTTCAGCGTAGGGACAATAGATGAAGCCACCATTCTTCCATCCGCTGCCCCAGGAGTTGACGATGATCCAGGCACCCACCTCGTCCTTGTTTGTCTCGCCCTTGATACCATTGCCGTCGAGATCGAATTCGATACGGTCGTCGTAGCCCACGATAGTGAGGGCGTGGTCCACGCTGGTACCCCAGTTCTTGACATAATACATTCCTGTGACACCTATGGCATCGTTGGTCGCGGTCTTGGGTATTGTTCCGTCTGTGAGTCCCGAGGCCACACCTACGCCGACGATGCCGCCCGTACTGTAGCGTTCATCACCACAATGATTCCAAAGATAGTTCTTGACAATCTCACGGCCTTCCTCTGTGTCAAGGGCGTCGGCAAAGTTGGCACTGCCCGTGATGCGGTTGTGCATGGCATGGAACCACTTGTCGTAGCCCTGCATCCAACCATAGTTATTCTGGCCGTCATCACAGTCTTGATAGCCAAATAGTTCGCTGTATGTAGAGCCGCCGTAAACAGTGCTGTTGGGTATGCCGTTGTGCTGTGCAATGATTTCCTTGCCTTGTTGATCCACCCAGGTGAGAAGCCACGTGAAATGTGTGGGGTATATGTTTTCGGGCTTGGAACCATCGGCCCAACGTGCTGCGTTTATCTCGTGCGCGAACATATAATATATACGTGACGCAGAGCCACAAGAGCCTGCACTCTGATTCATAACAGGCGGGAAGGCTTTGGACAAAGCATTATTCCAATGGTCAGGACGCTGGGGTTTTCCTTCGGCACGACGAATGGCTATGCGTTTCTTCATGCGGGATATGTCCCTCTGGTTGACTTGAGGCATTGGGTTGTAGTCGGGAAATTTCTCTCGATTCCAAGAGATGTCTTGCGCTTGGAGGGTGCTTGTGAACACCAGAGCCAGAGCTGTGCTGAAAAGATGTTTCGTCATCATATATAGGGTCGGTTAAAAGTTGATTAGGATAAGATGTGCTGAGGAGTTAAAGTAGTTAACGAACGAGTATCTTTTGTTTGTTGACCACATAGATGCCGCGATGCGCGGGAATACGTGCATGAGTATCCAGCCAGTCTTGAAAAATGATTGTTCCAGAAAGGTCTGTCACGGTTACGTGCTGGGGTTTCAGAATACGGATGTTGATGGCTCCGAGTCCACCAGAGGCTTGTAATGTCTGCTCTGCCACAAAAGATGGCTCGGAGATGCCATCAGGTTCGGCACCGTCACCCAAGATGAGTTGTTTGTATTGCAAGATAAATTTTCCCACAGCCACACACTTTTTGTCATGCATGTTGGCGATGAGTCCAAGACTGACCCGTGTGGTGTCTTCGAGGAAGAAGGATATGGACTGGCTGTTGCTAAGAGGTGACCACGCCAAAGCCTCTGACTCGAGGTCGGCAGTAAGAGGCAATTGGTCTGCTGCTGCTGCAGCTACATAGGTGCCGTCTGTCAGCCAATTGTAATAATAGTCATCGCCATCACGGTCTGCTGTGAAGGTGAATTGTCCTGCAGGCAGTTCCACGGTTTGGAAGATCATTAGATCCTTGATTTCACTCTCGAAGCCAGAGTAGGAATCCTCGAGGGTGAGATAGTTGTTCTTTTCGGCATCTACATGCCATTCGGTGAGAATACTGCCGTTCTTGATGTTATTCAGTTGTTTCCACGGAGAGGTGGTCTTGTTCATCAATAGTTTGAGATAACGTGAACTGTTGGCGGGATTGACGGTGCCATTGGCTGTCTTGAAGGGATGCTTGTAGTTCTTCAGGTAGGTGGCGGTAACATCAATCATAGTTCCGCGGGTGTTGAGACAGAAGATGCCGAGGCTGTTGTCCCACGCATCGCCGTCGGGTCCGAAGTTCATGCGCTTGCCTGTCAGACTGTGTGAGGAACGGTCTATGACATCACCTCCGTTCTGGTTGAAGTCGTAATAGAGCAGTAGGGACTCGTTCTCAGCAGGGTCTGCCACTGGTTGGTTGGCAATTGCGATAACGTTTTTCTCTGCAATGACATTGTTCCAAATACGCAATTCGTCTATGATGCCGTTGAAGGGTTGCTCTGTGCCGCCTATGGTGAACTGTTCCAATACGGGAACGGAATTTCCAGCACGGGCGGTGCCCAGTTTGACGCCGTCGCGGTAGAAGGTAATGGTTCCTGTCTTGTAGGTGAGACAATAGTGATGCCACTCGTCATTGATAACGGTGCCAGCAGGGCTGAGTGCGTTCTTACCGTTGACGTCAATGGATATTTCACCCGTGGGTTTCACGCAGAGTTGCATGGTTTCTGCTTTGTCACCGATATGAAAACTGTTGTCTGTGATGCGTCCAGGGTACATCCACCATTCAATGGAGAAGGCCTTGACGACCTCTTCACCGAAGGGTGAACTGGATTGTACGAGGTCGTCTGTGCCATCGAAATGGAGGCCGGTCTTTCCGTCATCGTTGCAGATGATAACAGCCTTCTTACGAGTAATCTTGTCTGTCCCTTTCTCGTTCGATACTTTCAGTGAAACGTCGTAGATACCCGGCTCGTCAATGGTTACCCTCTTGTTCTGACCGCCGAAGCGGAAAATGTCGAGGTTACTGCTGAGGTCCCATTGCCACTGTGTTGGCGTGAACTTGGATGCATCGAAGAGTTCGATGGGCTGGCCTTTTACAACCACGTTATTGGCAATATTGAAGGAAGCTCTTGGAGCCACAGCATCTACGGTGATGGTTTTGACTATCGATGCAGAACCTTGGCTGTTTTGTGCATCAAGCCTTACTTGGTAGGTGCCGTTGGATGCAAAGGTGGCGGCTGCGTTGACGGTGTTTACCACGGGCTCATCAGCTCCTTGAATCGTCCATGTGAAGGTGGTTCCCTGAATGGGCGTAGAGGTGTTGATAAAAGTAACGTGCTGTCCGGCACCGATAGTACCTTCTGGTACGTTGAAATCTACGGTGAGTGTTTGTGGCGAGGTCACGCGGACTTTGGCACTCTTCTCTGCCTGCTCGCCCCAGACACTGGTGGTCTGCAAATGGATGGTCTGCTCGCCAGCTTCTGTGAAGAGGAGAACGGGATGGACTGTTCCACAGAGTTCGTTCTGCTCTGTGCCGGTAAATGTCCACTGACGGATGGCTGTGTTAATGGTGCTCTGGTCAAAGAT
>JAEEGL015208702.1_pt1 | contig 17004 bp, 11 predicted proteins | sample 9134231 | NCBI WGS metagenome assembly JAEEGL01 (sample SAMN16246548, study PRJNA631951) | gut metagenome | biome: gut microbiome; feature: rumen; material: fiber-attached | host: Bos | place: Iran: Karaj | collected 2018-10
TCCACACGCTGAGCGAAAGCCCGGCAATTGCAATTAGAGCCGATACAAACAGGCGCCCTGTCGGAAGATCCGTAAAGGCGGGCCTTCCGGAAACCAACCACATCAATGCCGGAATTCCTACGATAAAGATGGCAAAGCCAAGAAAGTATCCCAGAACTTGTTTCATACATCCAAATAGTCCAACCCTCAAAGATAATCATTATTCTCCGGACACCCGACGACACCTTTGGCACCGTTATAGCCGGTTAATCTCCCAATCTGATGCCGCTCCAGCCTTTCTCCTGCCAGAAGCGCTTTACGCTATCCCAGTCGTAGTAGCAACGCGTGACGGGTTCAAGTCCGTGGATAAGCGTCTCCTTCTCGTTTAGCAGAAGTTTGACCAGTATCCGCTTGCTGCAGCACTTGCGATAGAAGATAAGCTGCACGTTGCAGGCCGGGCAGATGAAGTTGTAATCCTGGAACCGATCGGCGATCTCCGTTTCGGGGCAGTCCAGGACCGTACCGACGAACGGGAAGGCGGTCATAAGCGGAAACAGATAGGTATCGTGGCTGAACTTCAGGGTGGCGGCGGTATGGGAACGCGGCCTGATTGCCTCGTCGGCTTCTTCTATGATTTGTTCTATCATTCCACCGCCGTGGCGCCTTGTCCTGGGATATTCATAGCCGGGATAATTAAGGTAGCAGGCCCAATACATCGAGCCGGGCAGCCATAAGTAATAGAGTTCTTCCGGAGTGAAGTATTTATCCATCGCGGGCATTGTGGAAGGCGACGTGAGGCATCCCGTCTTGAGGCACAAAAAAGAGGTGTTCGCAACGAATTCCAGAGAAGAAGGCGCCACTGACTGAGGGTCGGTGAATATCCGCCCTGCAAATGTCTGCAGGTCATATCCGCTCTGCAGATCCGACGCAATGCCGGCAAACCGTCTTTCATCATTTTTCCCCTGTACTTTTTCCTCGTCGTTCAAAGAATAACCGACGACACCCTTGTTCGCCGGCTGGTCTTCCCACCCTTTGACCGAATAGTTGATCAAAAGTGCAGGGGCCCGTCTTTGGAGCTCTTCCGTAAAAGCCTCCATGCTTTTTTGCACCCGCATTACTTTAGTGGATTCGGCGTACAGATTAAGGCGCGACTTATTCGAGAACACCTCCGGATAATGGCGGTACATCCTGGCGCAGATTTGCTGATGCTCGCTCGCCCCCAGTGGGGTAAGCTCTCCCAAATGCCCTTCTGTCATTGACTTGATCATCTGTATGTCTTCCATCAAGGCAAGGCCGTCGGCGGTCAGCATCCCCTTGGCGGCCATCGTCGCCAAGGTGTCGGCAATACGGAAAGTTATAGAATCAGAATGGCTCAGATAACGGCTCCCGTGCCTTGCAACAAGGCTGATGTAGAAGGGCTTGTAACCTTTTGGTGGCTGAGTTGAAACTGTATCTTGAGGAAAGTATCCGCAAAGGCTTCCCGCCGAGAGGTTTGGGTTTTGTGCGATGGCTCCGAGCGCCACTTGGAGTAATATTGATAGGAGGACCGTCATTATTGTAGCTTTGATTGTAGCAAAAGTAGTTATTTCATAGCTATTACACAAACATAAAAAGCCCGGCGTCGGAAAACCGACGCCGGGCGAAAAAGCTTAAATGCATTCAGGAATTACTGGATCTTCTCGCAGACGAATGCGGTCTTGTCGTCGGGACCCATGGTGCTGGGATCGGACTCGTACTTCTCCTTGGTGTCGTAGAGTTTGGTCTCCACTACAACGCAGTTGTTGGCGTCAACATCGAGAGGATAGTAAGCGAGTTTTGCTGCATACTCCTGTTTGACGACGTTGTTGTCTTGGTCGACTACACCGTACCACCAGGCGGTGCGCATGATGTGTGCGGAAGCGCGGCCGACGAGGTTGGTCTCATAGAACCAGCGCTTTACAGCGACGTCCTCATCCCACTCGCCGTGGATGCCGGCAGCGTTCACGTTGCTGTAGTAGGTGTGCATCTTCTTGCGCCAGCCGGCTGCGGTAGGGCTCTCGTTAACCTGATTCTCGATACCGACGCGGCCCCACCACTCGATGTTGCCTTCCTCGTCGATGGACTGAACGGTCTTGACTTTGCCGTCAGCCTTTGCCAGGGTGAGGAAACCGTTGGCATCGTAGGCGCACTCAAGAGTCTTCCAGCCTTTACCGACTTCGCTGTCGGCGGTCTGGGTGATCTTCACTGCATGCTTATTGTCGTCAACGGTGATGGTGCAGACGGGCTGATTGTCTTTCTTTGCGTCAACTACGGTTACGGTGTTGCCGCTCCAGTTGAACTTCATAGTGGAATAGACTTCCTTTGCCCAAGCCATGTCAACGGATGCGATGGTTCCGTCGGCATTCCAGGTGTAGGTGTACATATCACCGCTCTGCTTGTCGTCACCTTCCCAGCTCTTCATCAGAGCCTTTACACGGTAGGTGGGAACGGGGATCTTGGTTTCATCCTCGCCCTCGTCGGGACCTGCCTTCTTGCAGGAGACCATAGTAATGGCAAGTGCTGCCATCATAAGTAACATGATTTTTTTCATGATGTTGTGAATTAAAGGGTTAATAGTTGTTAATAGTAAATATTTGATTTGATTGTTGCCAAACTTGACAATATGTTATAAGTGGGATTCTTGTAAGCGTTTACAATCCTGTACTCGAATTTCGCCCCGTTTTTCTTGCAAGTGTTGTAGAGGACGTTCATGCCCTGGTAATTAGAATCGTCGTCCGTGCCGCAGAAGAAAATTTCCTGGTCTTTGGCCACGTTGAGGGTCTCGGGAGTGGCTGGATTTACGTAATAGCTGCGCTTGAAGGTGCCAGAAGGCAGAGAGAGCACTTCTTTCGCTCCTTGCCCGTATCCCAGGACCAATTTTTTGGTATTGGGGTACTTGGCGTCCCACTCCGACATCCACTCTGAAAGGGTCTTCTTCGATACGTCGCAGGGAAGCATTACATAGCCCTGGTCGAATGCAGGATCGGACAGGACGGCCCACATAATGTGGCCCAGGATGCTGTCTGAGAGCTCGTCCCGGTGAACGATGTAGAGCGCGGTTCCGGTTTTGTTTTCTTTGTATTTGGCCGAAGCGAAGACGCCGTCCGCGTTCCTTTCTACTGTTCCCGGATCCCACTCCTTAAGCAGCTCGGGGCTCCACAACGTTCCGTCGTTCATATAATAGTCGAACCAGGGCAGGACCTCCTCCAGCGCCGGGTTCCACACCGACGAAGAATGGCCGCCGTCCACGACGCGGTACTCGTGGCCGTAACCGTTGGCCCGCAAGACGCAGTGGAGTTCGTCGTTGGCATAGAGAAGGTTCTTCTCGTCGTCTCCGCAGATAAGATACCAGTGCACGGTGGAAAGCTGCTCCTTGTTTTCCGCGTTGAAGTAATGGATAGGGCAATGCTGCTTGTAGTAATCCGTAATCCTGGCCTCTCCGCTCTTCCCGAGGCCGCCGAAGATCATTCCCCACTGGTTGTCCCAGCCGCTCTGTGACTCTTCCATATATTGCCAGTCCGTGCGAACTGACATAGAAAGAGGCGCGCAAGCGGCGAACACTTCGGGGTGCTTTTCCGCCAGGGCGCAGGCACCGAAGCCGCCCATCGAGTAACCGGTGACTGCACGGTGCTGCTTGTCGGGGATTGTGCGGAACTCTTTGTCGATGAGAGGGATAAGCTCGTTCACAAACATATCCATGTAGTTATATGACCCATCGAAGAAGTTGCAGTAGTAACTGGCGAATCCTTGCGGGTAGACATAGATCATTTTTGTGAGGCCGCGGCTTTCGAGGCTCTGGATCTTGGAATTGGCATGCAGGTAATCTCCGTTCCAGGAATTGTTGTTGTCTCCCAAGCCGTGAAGCATATACACTACGGAGTAGCGGGTCTGGGTATCCGTCTCGTAATCTGCAGGCAGATAGACAGAGTACTTTATGTACTCGCGAAGGATCTTGCTGTTGAGCGTAAAATCCTTCTGATAGCGTTGGAAGCCGGCCGGGCCCGGAGGCGTCACCGGAGTGACGGGAGTATCGTCACCGGGGTCTGGCGTCTGTTTGGAGCAGCTGCCTGATGTGAGTATCAGGACGGCTCCGAGTATGGAAAATAACTTACAGATCGTCATATACTACCATTTCAGATGCATAGAGTTCATAATCCGGGTGGGGATTGTCCAGGCGGAGTGTAAGAGTGTGTTCTCCGCTGCCGAAGCAATAAGCGGAGAAGATTTCGTACTTGCGCTTGATATAATCAATGGGCATAGTAAAGTGTTCGATTTCAGTGCCATCCAGCAGCGCTGTAACGGATGCGACATAGGAATCGTCTGCATGCCCGGTCTTGCGCACGCTGCCCTCCACCACAATGCCGCTGCCTTTGAACTTAAGGTCCGCGCTTGTGGTGAAAGCCAATTTGAGGACCCGTTTTTCAACGGGGGCTATTCCTTCGAAGCTCTGTTCGTACCTGACGCACTGAGGAGTCTCCACATCTATATAAATACACTCACCCCCCTGTTCCTTGCATGCGGACAGATTTTTTATCAGCTTAAAGTTCTCCCGGCACACCTGATCAAGGCTAAGCGAAGTGTAGGGGAACGGAATGTCCTTTATGCGTTCTGCGCCTTTCTTCCAGTATTCAGGAATGGCGTCGTACCCATACATCACGCCGAGAATGCCGGCGGCCGATGCCGGATTGCAGTCCGAATCGTTGCCGCAGCGGGTGGAAATATCCATCGTCTTGAGGAAATCCCCCTCGCCGTACAGCAGGCCTATGACCACGAACGCCGAGTTGATGGTGGCGTCGATGTTGAATCCGTTCCATACGCCCTCGGGACAGCCTACATCGTTGGCATGGCGGTTCGTAACTTCGAACCAGCACTGCTTCCAGTCTTTGGGGTATTTTTTCCAATACTTGATAACGTCGGATATGGTGCTGTGGAACTTTGTGCCCTCCGGTATTGTCTTCAAGGCCTCGGTGACGATTGCGGGGATATCGTCGCAGACGTAAGCGAGGCAATACATCGCGCCTATGAATACGCCGCCGTACCAGCCGTCGCCGTAATTCATGATGTGGCCTATGCGGTCGCTCAGCTCCGACGCCTTGTTTACCTGGCCGGGGTAGAGCATGCCTATGAAATCGGCCTCGATCTGAAAGTCGATGTCGTCTGCGTGGGGATTGTGCTTCCAGTGGCCGCTTTCCGGGGCTCCCCGCCCGTTAAGGATGTTGTAGCGGGCTGCCTGGTTGGCGTGCCAGAGCTTGTAATCGGCATAAGCGAAAGCCTTGGCATACTCGTCAACCGGGGCGTCCAGGCCGTAACGGAGCATGGTTTCCATGAAGGTGAGGTCCATATAGACGTCATCGTACAGGCCGGGATCTTCGATGAAGGTGTCGTAGATGTAGTCGTCGTACCAGGGAATGGGGATTTCGTCCATCATCAGGCCGCCTTTGTATTTGAACTCCGTGGGGCCTCCGTAAGTGCAGCCAATGGTCTGGCCGTACCAGCCGCCCTTGATCTTGTCCATCAGGGTGGCGTCGTCCATGGTGACGGTCTGGCCGTAAGGCACTTTTGCGGTGCAGGCGGCGAGCAGAAGCAGTGAGCTAATTATGGTAATAGACGTCTTCATTGGGTTTCTCGCTATAGTATTGAATGGCGTTGATGCGGAGAAGATAGGTGTCGCTCTGCGGGTTCTTCCAGACCATCTTAACGTTGTGGCGGCCCTCCGGGAGGCAGTATTTCCACGCAGGTTCAAGCTTCCGGGACGTGCCTTTCATGGGCAGGAGAGACACCTGGTCCAGTTCGCCGTCGATCCAAACTTCAATCTCAGCTACATAGGGGTCGTCTTCCTCGGCAAGGGCGAAGACCTCGCTGCCCACATGCTTCTTGCTTACGCGGGCTGCGTAGTCGGCCGTGATTCCGCGCAGGCACACCAGGTTGCCCCAGATCACAAAGCCGTTGCCGGAGAAGTCGAACTCGTAAGTGTCTGACATCCAGGCGTCTTTCTGGTCGCGGTAGATTGGGAAAGTGTTCACGAAGTTTTGCTCCAGCGGCAGCACGGTAACGGGCTTCTGCGGAATGACGACATCGCTCTCGCGCACCTCGCCGCCATTCTTCTCTATGAGCTGCAGCGCCTGGTCGTAGCTGTAAAGGGAGCCTTTTGCAAGAGATACGTCCGTTCCCTCGAAGTCGAGATTCCAGATCTCCATGACCGGATCTTTCCAGAACGACGGCATCTTTTCGAGGCCCAGGACTACGCCGAGAACGCCTCCCACGGTAGCGGGATTACAATCGGAATCTTGTCCGCAGCGGGTGGCAATCTCAAGCGATTTACCAAAGTCGCCGCCTCCGTACAGAAGACCCATGGCCACGTATGCGGAGTTTATCTTTGCGTCGATGTTGAAGCTGAGGAAAACGCCCTTGGGGCAGCCCGTGTCGCGGTCCCACTTCTTGAGGAGCTCGAACCAGGCTTGTTTCCAGTCGGCAGGATACTTCTTGTGCAGCACGCGCACATCGTTCACGCACTGCCAGAAGGTGCTCTCCCGGGGGATGCCCTCCAGAGCCATATCCACAATCTTTGCCGGGTCGCTCTCTATAAACGCGGCACTGTACAGGCCGGCCACGAAGGCACCACCGTAGAATCCGTCGCCGCTGTTCATTATATGTCCTACGCGATCCGCTATGTCAAGGGCCTGTGGAATCATTCCGGGAGCCATCAGGCCCACGAAATCGGCTTCGATCTGGAAGTCCAGGTCGTCCGCGTGAGGGTTGTTGAGCCAGTTCCCGGATTCCGGGGGCATTATGCCCTGGCGAACGTTGTAGCGTCCCGCCTGATTGGCGTGGGCAAGGTGGTAAGGCGCATACGCGAAACGCATTGCAAGGTCTTGGGATGATGCATCCAGGCCCAGTTGCTCAAAGGCTTCCGCGAATGTGAGGTCGTTGTAAACATCGTCAAAAAGTCCCGGCTTGCGGTCCCACCAATGCTTCACGTAGCCTTCTCCCCAGGAGATGGGAATGTTGTCCGGAATCAGGGTCCCGGTGAACTTGAATTCTGTGGGAGCACCGTAAACGACGCCTATGGTCTGGCCTGCCCAGCCGCCCATGATCTTATCCTTCAGCGCGTCCTTGGAAAGGGTTATGCTTTCCGGCACCTTTGTGGTACAGGCTGCGCAGAGGGCAATGATCAGTATTAAGCTACTTCGCTTCATAAACCTGCAGTTCGGTAATTGAAATAAAGGCCGATACATCTTTGGTGTACTTGTTCCAATGGATCAGGACGGCATCGTCGCCGATTACGCGGATGGCGGTGGTGGTAACCTTGGGGAAACTGAAGATAAACTCGCCGTTGTGCGGCTGGAAGAATACCTCGTCGCTGAAAGGCCATTCGGGAGTGACCGTAGCCTCGATTGGCTGCCAGTCGCCGTTATCGTCCAGGTATTCGGGATGGAGATTGCTGTACCAGCCGCCGAATTCCTCAAGCGGACCGTAGTGGAACGAGATCATGTCCGTTGTGACAGGCTCCTCCCAGCGGTAGCCGAAATAATCCTGCTTTGGGGCGTTGGACTTGCTGCCCAGGGAGTAGAATGCCGCTCCGGGGCCGCCCGTCACGCCGTCGTTGATCACATCAACCGTGTAGGCGCGGTAAGATACCGGAATAGTGAGCCAGCAGGAATCCAGGGTGGCACGGTCGGTCTCGCGCGTAAGTGCCAGGATCTCTGCGGCTTCAGGGGCCAAGTTCCGTCCGCGGTCGGCCGGAAGGGTAAATGTAGCCGCGGCCTCTTTTGCAGCTTTGAAGCGGGCCTTGCGGTTGATGGTGTATATCTTCTCGCCGTTTTCTTCCCGGACTTTACCTCCGCGGGCTATAATATTCTTCTCCGCCAGCACTACGGTGCGCTCGATGATGTCTTCAATGGAGGCGTCGGGCATGTCGTAGCGGGTGACATTGATGTACCGGTCGTTGAAGGGCTTTGTCCAGTGTTTGAAAGGCATCGCGCGGTCCATAGGGACGCTCTCAACGCCATTGATTACACCGAGCAAGCCGCAGATGGTAGCGGTCTGATTGTCGCAGTCGAAGCCTAGCGCGCAGCCGATCAGTAAGGTTTTCTCTATGTCTCCGTCGCCGTACAGCAGGGCAAGTATGCCCATGGCGCCGTTGAGGTCGGCGTTCCAGATGCTCTTTGTGATATCCGGTTCGTTCACGTACAGCTCATCTGCGATTACCTTGCGGGAGGCCTTCCAGTCGTCGGGATGCTTCTGCCAGAGGTCGAGGCACTCGTCGATGATGGCGCGGAAGCGGTCTTCCTTGGGGAGATATTCCTTGGCGTGACGCACCAGCGTGGGGATGTCGGACTCGAAGAAAGCCTCGGAGTACATGGCTCCGTACACTATGGTCGGGGATACGGCCCAGTCGTCGGATGTGATGCGGGCAGCCCAGTCGGATATGCCGGCCGCATACGCAGGCATGCCAGGTGCGGTATATGCCCAAATCTCGTTGATAAGCTGGGGATCGATCTGGAACCAGTGTGGATTGTAGCGCTTGTCACCGGTAAGAGGCGGGGTAAAGCCGTAGTGCATAAGGCCGAGTGCGGCGCGGTTTGCGAGCCATACCCTGTCGCGGATGTGGTACATCCAGCTTTCTTTTACCTGTGCGTAAGTGGGATCCACGCCGTTTTTCTCCATCATCAGCAGATAGAGGTACTCGACGTCGGTATCGTCGTCGGAGAAGGCTCCGTCAACATCGGTCATCTTGCGGATGGCCTTGTTGAACACGAAGGGACCCTCGCCGGGCTCATCCACGAACTTGTTTTCGTATTCAAGTCCGTAGATGTTGCCCACCATCTGTCCCAGCCAGGCGCCGGCAATCTTGTCCTTGAGCTGCGTGCGGGTAATCTCCAGCGGCTTTTGGCAGGAGGCAAGTGCCAGAAGGCACAGTGCTATATGGGCGAATCTTTTCATAATCAATATCCGGGATTCTGTCCCAAGTTGGGGTTGGCACCTCGTTTGTCCTCGGGTATAGGGAGGAGGATGTGTCCGGGTTCTTTGTCCGCGGGCTTTGCCCACCAGGCGTCAAGATACTTGCCGAAGCGGACGAGGTCGTTGTGGACCCAGCCTTCGAGGCACATCTCTTTCTGGCGTTCCTCCAGGAAGGAATCAAGGTTGAGTTCGGCTTCCGGGATGGGCTCCAGTCCGGCGCGCTTCCTGATCTGCTTGAAATCAGGCACTTCGGCAGCCTGCGCTGCATTATTCTGCCTCAGCAGGCACTCAACATACATCAAGACCACGTCGGCATAACGCATGATGATGAAGTCGTTCTCCATGTCCACCGAATAAGAGGTGAGGGAGCCGTCGGTCTGGTAAGGCCATTTGATGATGCGGGCGCCTTCCATACGGTCGAGGCCGCTGCGGAAATGGCTTTCGTCGATAGGAGTGTCTATGAGCGAGTACTCCTTGACGATGGGCTTGTTGTTGGCGTCAACGCCGTCCTCGATTGTCCAGCGCTGGCCGTTGAGGTCGTAAATATCGCCGAAGAGCCAAGTCTCCGCTTTCCTGAGGTCGTTCTCGTCGTAGCGGGCCATGAAGTCGGGTTGACCCATGTGGGTGCCGTTCCAGGTGCCTGCGCTGATGTTGAACAAAGGCAGGAGGTCGCTGTTGAGGGTGAGGACGAAGGGATAGAAGGTGTGTGAGGTGTAAACCGTGCTGTATGGGATTGCAAGTATCGCCTCGGACGAACCTTCGTTCTGGATTGCGAAGTTCTGGCCGTAGGAGGCGGTGAGTTTGAAGTGGCCGCTGTCGATGATTTGTTTGCATATGTCGGCGGCTTCCTGCCATCTGACCTTGCCGGTGAATACCTCGGAGTTGATGTAGAGCTTGGCCAGGAGGAACCTTGCAACATCCTTTGTTACACGGCCGTAGGTGGAGATTGAAGGAGAGTCGTTAAGCAGGTCCATGCAGCCTTTTATCTCCGTTTCCATCCAACTGCACATCTCCTGACGGTTCTTGACCTCAGGGAGCGTGGTGACGGTCTTGTCAATCGAGAAAGGAACCTGTCCCCAGAGGTCTACTGCCATGAAGTAATAATAGACCCTGAGAATCTTGCATTCGGCTATGTTGCGCTGGACGGTCTCGTTCTGCTCCAGTTTGCCAAGTTCGTAAATGGCGTCATTACAGGCGGATATGCCGTTGAAGCAGAAGTCCCAGCCGCATCCGACGAGCTTGTTGCTGGTGGAGATGTTGTGTGTCTGGAGTTCTACGTAGCGCTCCTCGCCCCAGCTTTTGTCCCACGACTTGGGAACGGCCATTTCGTTGCCTATTTGCAGGACCAGGGTCCAGTAACTCTGCTCTTCTCCCCAGTTCTGAAGTTTCGTGTAAGGCCTTGAAGTGTACTGTGCAATCACGGCATCGTGCTTCATGAACTCATCTTTGGAGATCTGTGAGTAAAGATGCTCGTCAAGGTTGGTGCAGGCGGCCAGTGTCAGCGCTGCTATCGCTAAAGTGATATACTTTTTCATTGCCTTAGAACTTTATGTTTGCGCCAAGGGTAAACATTCTGGTACGGGGATAATAGCTTGTGCCCTCGATACCGGGAGTGAGGCCGGACAGGCGGACTTCAGGGTCTACACCGGTGTATCCGGTGATGCACACGAGGTTCTGGCTGGTGAGATAGAAGCGGAGGCCCTTGATGTATTTGTTTTTGATGGGCGCATCATACGCGACGGTCACGTTGTCGAGCTTGACATATGAGGCATCTTCAAGGCAGCGGTCGGAATAGACCACCTTGCCGGTATATGCGGTATAGTTGAGCCAGGAAGCGAGAACGTTCTTCTGTCCCAGTTCGCTTATGTTCTCATACAGGGCGCGAAGCTGGTTGAAGGCCTTCCCTCCGAAAGCTCCGCGGAGAGTGGCGCTCACCGAGAACTGGCCAATCTGTACTGTATTGCTCCATCCCAGCGTGAAAATCGGATAGGCGCTGCCGAGTTTGCGCCATTCGTTCTGGTCTATGTTCTGGAGCTTCTGGTTACCGTCGCCGCTGAACTTGGTGAAGTGAGGGCCGTAGAAGGTACCGATGCTCTCGCCCTCGATGAGGCGCTGGCAGTTGGCTCCCAGAGGAGTGCTGAGCCATGCGATGCGGTATTCCTGACCCTTGAATTCCTCGTTGGTGAAGGATATGAGCTTGTTTCGGTTCATCGAGAACACAAGCGACGTGTTCCATTCTATTGCCTTCGTTTTGACGGGCTCTCCGAAGAGTGTGATTTCCAGACCGCTGTTGGAGATGGCTCCGACGTTGGTGAAGTACTGCTCATAGTCGTACGGAGGCACGGGAACCTTGTAGTTGTAGAGCAGGTTGGTAGTGAGACGGTAGTAATAATCGATGGCGCCGCCCAGTCTTCCTTTCAAAAGCGAGAAGTCCAGACCGACGTTCCACTCGCTCTTCTTCTCCCACTGGAGGTCGGGGTTGGCGTTGCTCGAGGGAGCGTAGGCGTTGGACCATTTGCCGTCGTAGTAGAAATAACCTACGGGCTCTACGCGGAGGATGGATTTGTAGTTGGCGAAATCCTGGTTGCCGGTCATACCGAAACCGGCCCTGAGCTTGAGTTCATCGACCCAGGTCAGGGATTGCATGAACGGCTCCTGTGATATGCGCCAGCCGACGCTCACGGCGGGGAACAGGGCCCATTTGTTGTTGGCTCCGAAGCGGGAGGAGCCGTCGTACCTGAGCGACAGCGACGCCATGTATTTCTCGGCATAGTTGTACATCATACGGCCGAAGAATGCAACGTAGCGACTGCCTTCCCTGGAGGAGCTCATCTCGCCCTTTGAATTCTTAATGGCGCTTCCGGCTCCTATGTTGTTTGTCTGGAAGAAGTCGAGGTCGAATCCGTAGTTGGACATGTAGCTGCTGGAAGAACCGAGCTCCTGGAAAGCATATCCCGCAACCGCCTGGATGTGGTGGTCGTCGAATGCCCTGTTGTACTGGAGGGTGCTTTCGTACTGGATATCAGTATCCTTTGCGTTGGAGATCTCTGCGGTGCCGCGCTTGCCGGTCTCGCCGGGATAGAAGTGGGTGCGGTAGTCGCGGTTTTCGTAGTTCTGCTGGCCGTAGCTTACGAAATTCTCCCATTTAAGGCCCTTCACGGGGAGGATGTTCAAGGTGATTCTTCCGTTTACTCCGATATCGTCAACGTCCGTCTTGCTGTCGCGCTCGTTGAGCATGGCGACGGGGTTGTAGTAGTCCATGGACTCGGTTTTGGTGAAATAACCGCCGCCTGCCACATTGGTCTCGTCGTAGATGGGCTCGGTGGGGTTGTGCAGGAACGCCTGGCGGAAGATGCCGTAGCGGGCGCCGTTGTACTGGCGCTTTACATAGCTGATGTTACCGTCGAATACGATCCATCCCTGAAGTGCCTCCTGGCGGATGTTGGTCTTGAAGAGGTACTTGTTGGCATTGTTGTTCCGGAGTATGCCCTGGTTGTTCTCTATGTTGATGACGGTTCGGTGGCTGAATTTCTCGGAGCCTCCGGTAATGGCCAGGTTGTGCTTGTGGCTGATAGGTGTGCGGGTTACTGCATCGAACCAGTCGGTGTCGGCGCCGTACAGCTTGTTTTTGTTTTCCGGCCTGTAGGTGTTGATGGTGTTCTCGAACTCTTTGGCCGTCATGGGCATCGCCCTGGAGCGGACGGTCTGCACCGATACCTGGCCCTCGTAAGTTACGGAGGTGGTGCCGGCCTTGGCCCTCTTGGTGGTGATGATGAGAACGCCGTTGGTGCCGCGGGTACCGTAAATGGCTGCCGCGGAACCGTCCTTCAGCACGTCGATGGATTCAACCTCCTGGAAGTTGATCGTGCGGATGTCGGCACCCACGACGCCGTCGATAATAATGAGCGGACCCTGTCCGGCGCTGAGGGTGTTGGTGCCTCGGAGAAGGATTTCGTAAGAGGCATTGGGGTCTCCTCCGTCGGGGTTGGTCACGCTCAGACCGGCCACTTTGCCCTGGAGCATTCCGGCTGCGGACGAGAAGGCGCCTTTGTCGAAGTCGTCGCTCTTGAGGCTCACAACCGATCCGGTGACTTCTTTCTTGGTGGTCGTGCCGTAACCGATGGCCACGGATTCGTTGAGCATGGTGGCCTCCGAGGGCTTCATGCTCACATCGTACACCGATGCGCTGCCCACGGTGAATACATAGTCATCGTATCCGAAGTAGTTCACGGTAATCTCCCTTCCAGGGGCGGCGGAGACTGTGTACTTACCGTCAAGGTCCGTAACGGCGTAGTTGTTTGTGCCGTTAACGATTATGGCTGCCCCGGGAAGAGGTTCTCCGTTTTCGTCGGAGACTTTACCGGAGATTGTCTTGTTCTGGGCGAAGGCGGTGGCGGCCAGCAGGAGTGCCGCCATGGCCAGTATTGCTTTTTTAATCATAGCTGCAACTTATTACATTCCGGCTACCACAATGCAGGCAAGGCCTGCGATGAAAAGGGCGAACATCAGGGCCAGGAGGCCGTAGACACCCTTCTTGGCGCCTTTGAACTCCTTCCAGATGAAGACGCCCCAGATGGCTGCGATCATAGGCGCTCCTTGGCCGAGGGCGTAAGAAACTGCCGCACCTGCCTTGCCAGCGCTGATGTAGTTGAGGGAGGTACCCAGAGCCCAGATCGCACCGCCGAGTATGCCTACCAGGTGGGTTTTGAAGTTGCCGGAGAAGTACTGCTTGTAAGTAACGGGCTCTCCGACGAAGGGCTTCTTCATCACGATGGTGTTGACGATGAAATTACTCAGGAAAACGCCCAGCGCGAAGATTACCATTGCGGTGTAAGGAGTGAGCTTTCCGGCTGCAGGGGCGGCGAAGTTGTCAAGGTCAACGCCGTTATACACAAGAGCCGAGAAGAAGGACATAATGAGGCCGGCCAGGACGGCGAGGATGATGCCCTTGCGGTTCTGCTTGGGGTCTCTCTGTTCGTTGGAAACCTTTCCGGAAGCAATGCCGTTGCAAACCACGGCAAGGACGACCAGCGCAACGCCTATCCAGAGGAGGGTGGTGTTCTGACCAGCCACGGGGTGCAGCAGAAGATTGTTCAGCACGCCCATTACAAGTGCGATACCGACTCCAAGAGGGAATGCCACTGCAAGGCCGGCGATGGATGTCGATGCCGAAAGCAGAATGTTGGAGACGTTGAATACAAGTGCGCCGAGGAGCACCCATCCGATACTTGACCAGCTGGCCTGGCCGAGGTCCTGGAGGAAAGGACGGCCTTCTGTTCCGATGGATCCTGCCGTGAAGGCGAGGAGCAGGGAGAACAGGACCATTCCTATTACGTAGTCCCAGTAGAACAGTTCATATCTCCAGCTCTTTGCTGCGAGTTTCTGGGTGTTTCCCCAGGAGCCCCAGCAGAGCATTGTAATGAAACAAAAAATGACTGCGAGTGTGTAGCTGCCGACGATAAACATAGCGGTATGGGATTAAAAGTTAATATCTTTACGGTAAGGGATTGAATTCTGGGCTCCCATCTTCTGTACGGTGAGGGCCGATGCCGCGCAGGCGAATTCTGCTGCTTCCTTAAGGGCTTTTCCTTCAGAAACGGCGACGCAGAGTGCTCCGCAGAAGGTATCGCCGGCGGCGGTGGTGTCTATGGCTTTGACTTTCTTTGCGGGGACAAAGACGGCCGGGCCGCTCTCGAGGATGAGGGCACCCTTGCTGCCCATCGTGACGATGAGCTTGCCGACCCCCTTCTCCTGCATTGCAGCAGCGGCTTTTTCGGCCGATGCAATGTCGGTGACGGGGATTCCGCAGAAGGAAGAAAGCTCGGTTTCATTCGGAATGAAGAGGTCGATGTACTTGAAGATCTCTTCCGGCAGAGGGCATGCAGGAGCGGGGTTCAGGACCACCGTGGCGCCGGCCTCGTGGGCGATTCTCGCCGCCTTGAGAACGGAGGGAATGGGAGTTTCCAGCTGGAGGAGCAGGATGCCGCATTCCTTGAGTTCTTTCTCGCAGGAGTCTATGTCGGCTTCGGTGAGGTCTCCGTTGGCACCTGAAGCCACCACTATGCAGTTTTCTGCATGCTGGTCAACGGAGATGAGGGCAACGCCGGAAGGCTGGTCGGAGCGGAGAATTCCGCTCACGTCAAGGCCTTCCTTTTCGTACTGCGCTATTGAATTGTCGCCGAAAATGTCCTTGCCCACCTTGCAGATGAACTTGACATTTCCGCCAAGACGCTGTGCGGCAACTGCTTGGTTTGCGCCTTTGCCGCCGGCACCCATAGTGAATACACCGCCAAGTACTGTCTCTCCGGGGCGGGGAAGTTCCTTGGTTTTTACTGTCATGTCAGTGTTGCTGCTGCCAATGACAAGGATACCTTTTTTGCTCATATGATATGTGTTTAATTGTGCAGTTTTGCGCAAACGATTGCGCTTGGTTATAGTGCAAACATAATAATAAATACTTTATTATCAAAGTGTTCATTTTGAAAATTTATATAAATGTTTACCTTTGTAGCACAAACGATTTCGCAAATGATTAACAAAACTACTCTTGCGGCTATTTCGGAACGTACCGGATACTCGGTCTCCACTATTTCAAGAGTCCTCTCGGGGAATGCTGAAAAGTACAGGATCAGCCAGTCTGCGGTGGAAAGGGTTACCAGGGAAGCCCGCCGTTGCGGCTACAGGCCCAATCTGGTTGCGCAAAGTTTGCGCACCCGTCAGTCGCAGACAGTGGGGCTTGTGGTCCCCGGTATCGACAACCCTTTTTTCGCAACTCTTTCAAGTATAGTAATAGCCCAGCTGGATGCTCGCGGGTACCATACGCTTCTGGCCGACTCGCGCGAGTCCGAGCAAGAGGAACGCGCGGCTCTGGAGATGTTCCAGGACAGGGGCGTGGATGGCATTATAGCCGTCCCGGTCGCATCGTCTCCTGAATTTCATGAGGAGGTAGGGCAGAATGTCCCGCTGGTGCTTATCGACCGTTATTTCCCTAAAACGTCGCTTTCGTATGTGTGCACCGACAATTACGCCGGAGCGTATATGGCTACCAAATATCTGGTGGACAAAGGATATAAGCGCATTCTGGCAATTCAGGGCGTGCCTGCTTCCATGCCTAACAGGGAGCGGGTAAGGGGGTTTCTCGACGCAATAGAGGGACGCGGTGTAGAGTGCAAGGTTGTTGGAGATGCTTTCTCCGTAGAGAATGGCAACAGGGAGGCTCTGGCCGCTTTCGCGGGCAACCCGAGGGCATACGACGCAGTCTTCGCATTCAGTGCCACCATTCTTCTCGGGACCATTTCCGCCCTGCGCAAACTTGGCATCACCGAGGGTAAAGACGTCGGGGTGATTTCGTATGATAACAACGGTTTCCTGGATTTCATGAACCCTCCGGTATCGCGGGTGGAGCAGCCGTTGAAGGAAGCCGGCAAGATAGCTGTAGATACCCTGTTTTCTTTAATGGAGGCGCAGCACTCCGGTCTTCCGCGCCCGGCACCGGTGCAGCAGCTTGTGCAGCCCACCCTGGTGATCCGGGAAAGCTGCTGATACCCGGAAACTCCAGCCTCTTTTCTTAGGTCCCCGGCGGTTCCCGGTGGTTTTCGTCGGTTCCCGGCGCCAAGGGTACATCTGCCAGCACCCTTATCAACGTTTCCTGCTACTATTGGCACCGCGAATGGCTCCGCGCATAAAGATAAAAAGTTAAGCAACTTGCCTTGTCCTGATGAAATGCCCCTCTTGGGCGGCGGCAAATGCTTCATATTACTTCAATCCCTCCGGCACCTCGCAACTGTGTTCGACAGGATTCTCCACTTTCGTCATCACCCCCCAATCTATAAAAGCGTAGTAAAGACTTTTTCTTTGCTGAAACAACGATCGTACAAATACAGGCAAGCATCGATTATCAACAGTACGATAAACCCGGCCAGGCCGGCACCGCCATAGAGAAGGTCATTTGCCGGCGTGACGACCACTGCGCTAAGGCCTACAACTGCATTGAAAGTGCCGTGCATGATGGCGGGAACGATGACAGAACCGCTCTTTTGCCGGAAA